>Ga0207802_1000230_pt1 | contig 6799 bp, 8 predicted proteins | sample LuqExpMetageno20_FD_187778 | JGI IMG/M metagenome (GOLD analysis project Ga0207802, IMG submission 187778) | Tropical forest soil microbial communities from Luquillo Experimental Forest, Puerto Rico - Sample 20 (SPAdes) | ecosystem: Environmental > Terrestrial > Soil > Tropical forest ... | reverse complement strand
AACTTCGCCAGCACGTTCTTCATCACGGCACCCATGTCCTTCATTGTGGGAGTTCCCATTTCAGTGATGGTGGCCCGCACGGCGGTGACGATGCTCTCTGAGGCGGGATGCACGTCGCCAGAGATCGCCGCAATTACCGGTCACACACTTCAGCATGTCGAGGCAATTCTTGAAAAGTATCTCTCTCGCACCCGCCATCTTGCCGAAGCCGCCATCTTTAAGTTCGAGAACGCGCAGCGAACGAAATTTGCGAACCGCCTGCAAATTGATCAGATGGCGAAAAGGGCCAAAGCAAAAAATGAGAAACAAATCAGTGATGTTAAGTGGCCCAGGGGCGCGTGAAGTGCCCGGAATGCTCATCGAAATATTAGAGATGACAACTTCCGCTGAGCGTCACACCGTTTTGGCATGGTCCGCCAATCCGACTAATGCTTGCATCAGATGTGTGCCAGAACGCTATGGACCTCCAAGGAAGGGCCTTGCCTGAAGAAGCAATCAGAAAATTCGAGAACTCCTCGCGAACAAAATTTGCAAACCGGCTGCAAACTAACGCTCCACCTGAACAAAGCGAGACTGCAAAAACAAAAGACAATCAATGATTTTCATGGTGCCCAGGCGTGGAATTGAACCACGGACACCGTGATTTTCAGTCACGTGCTCTACCAACTGAGCTACCTGGGCACTGGTCCCGCCCGCATGGGCCGGAATTAAACAGAGCGCCGCCTTATAGTGGCTCGATTCCGCACTGTCTAGAACGGCGTTTCGCTCTAAAATTAGAGCCCTAGGGAGGCGCGAAACCGCCGCTTCAGTGCAACCCCGTCCCGCTCCGGCAGCACGCGCGGCGGCTCGGCCGCCTCGATCAGCACGCGGGCAAATAGTGTCTCGCGCAAGCGCTTCAGCCGGGCGGCGAGGTCGCGCAAGGCTGCCTCGTCGCGCACATCGAGACAGTTGGTGATGCCGCAGGCGCGGGCAATGGTGAGCAGGTCAACACCGTTCTGCGTGTGGCTCGGCTGCATCCCGGTCTCGCCATACACGCCGTTGTCGAACACGACGACGGCGAAATTGGCCGGCTTCTGAATACCGATGGTGGCGAGGGAGCCGATGCCCATCAGCATCTCGCCGTCACCGGTGATGACGGCGACGCGCTTCTTCGGCTGCGCCAGCGCCAGGCCGAGGCCGATCATTGCCGCGCCGCCCATGGCGCCCCAGAGATAGAAATTTCGGTCGTTATCGCCGACCGCCGCCGCGTCCCAGGCGGTTGAGCCGAGCCCCGGCACAAGCAGCAGATCGTCGCCGCGATCGGCGAGCAGCGTGGCCATGGCCGCGCGTCGTTCGAGCCTCATTTGGTCCACACCTTCTTGCCGATCAATCCCTGCGACAGAATCACCGCGGCGATGCGCTCGTCGCCGAAGGCCCGCTGCACGGCACGCTCCGCGGCGTTCTCCACGTCACCGGGCGTGCGCGCGCGGTAGGCGTCCGCCTCGCACAGCCCAAGCACCGGCTCGACGATCGATCCCATTGGCACCTGCCACGGATTGAACTCCTCCCATTCGCCGCGCATGGTGATCAGCATCAGCAGTGGAAAGCGGCAGGCACGCATCAACGACAGCATGTTGACGCAATTGCCTAGTCCGCTAGATTGCATCAGCAGCGCCGCGCGCTCGCCACCGAGCCAGGCGCCGGCCGCCATCGCGACGCCCTCCTCCTCGGTAGTGAGCACCACGTCGCGGATTTCCGCATCAGCGCAGCAGCGCTCGATCAACCGCGAATGACCGGCGTCGGGTACGTAGCCAACCTGACGGATGTTCGCGCGCTTGAGCGTCGCAAACAGCTTGTCGGGCCAATCGGCGGTTTGCACGATCATGACCCCTCGTCTGCGTCCGCGGGTCGCTGCCCGTCCTCATCTTCGTCTTCCTTCACCGGCACGGCATAGACGCCGGTGAGCCAGCGGTTGAGATCGATGTCGGCGCAACGCTTAGAGCAAAACGGCTTGAACGCCACATCCACGGGCTTGCCGCAGATCGGACAACGTGCCCCCGTTGTTTTGCGTTCAGCTTCATCCACGTGCGGCGTCCATGGCCCGCAGCTCCCGCTTCAAGATCTTGCCGTAGTTGTTCTTCGGCAGCGCGTCGACAAAAACATAATCCTTCGGCCGTTTGAAGCGCGCAATACGCGCAAGGCACAGCGCGTCAAGCTCCGCGGCATTGGTATCGCCGACCACATAGGCCACCACGACCTCTCCCCATTCCCGGTCCGGCCGGCCGATTACCGACACCTCGCGCACCTTGCCATGGGTTAGCAGCACTTCCTCGACCTCGCGCGGGTAGATGTTGGAACCACCGGAGATGATCAGGTCCTTGGAACGGTCCTTAAGGTGCAGGTAGCCCTCGTCATCGAAAATGCCGACATCACCGGTGTGCAGCCATCCGCCGCGCAAGGAGGCGGCGCTCGCCTCTTCGTTTAGCCAATAGCCGGTCATGATCACGTCTCCGCGCACGAGGACCTCGCCTGGCTCCCCTTGCTTGACTGGCCGATCCTCGCTATCCGCGACCATAACTTCGACACAGGCATAGGGTTTGCCGGCGGAAGCGAGCCTCTCGCGCCAGCGCGGATGACCGCGATCGAAGATGTCTTCCTTCGATAGCGTCGTGATGGTCATCGGCGCCTCACCTTGACCGTAGATTTGCGCGAGCCGCGGTCCGAAGCGGTCGAGCGCAGTGAGTGCATCCTCCACGTACATCGGCGCCCCACCCCAGATCAGGGTGCGGATGTTCTCGACCTTGCAGTCCGTGGTGGAATCGACCAGCCGCTTGATCATGGTCGGCGCCGCGAACATCGACGTGCGCGGCCATGCGTCAAAGAGGGCGAATATCTCCTTCGGCTCGAAGCTGCCGCTTTCCGGCGTCACCTGCACGCCGAGCCGCGCAACATATTGCATGATGTAGAGGCCAGAGCCATGGCTCATCGGCGCCGCGTGCAGAATGGCGTCGCCGGGCGCCACAGTATCGACCTCCGTCGCGTAGGCATGGCTCGCGCACAGCAGGTTGCGGTGCGTGAGCATCGCGCCCTTCGGCTTGCCGGTAGTGCCTGACGTATAGAACAGCCAGGCGAGATCATCGCCCGTGCGCGGCGTCAACACCGCAGCATCGGCGGTGAACAATTGCTCATATCCGGCGCTGCCGATGGCGATCAGATGCTCAAGGTTTTTCGGGGCGTGCGGGGCGATCTCGGCATCGAGGCCGGGCGAGGCGAAACACACGCGCGTGCCTGAATGCTCGAGGATATAGCCGAGCTCGGAACCATGCAGTTTAGCGTTGGTTGGCACGGCGGCGAGACCCGCGTGCCAGATGCCACAGAGGATTTCGAGATAGTATGGCGAGTTCTTCGCGACGATGGCGACGCGTTCGCCGGGCGCAAGCCGAAACCGCTCGCGCAAAGCGCCGGCTAGCTGCGCAACTCGTTTGGCCAATTGGCCGTAGCTCGCCACTACGCGCGTACCGATGGCAGACGCCGGCTGTGCGGGATGACTAAGACCGGAACGCTGAAGCCACAGGGCGAGGTTCACGAGGCGCCCCCGCGCGTAATGCTAAACCGCGTTAAGCCAGCCGAAGCGGATCGGATAACCCTCGCCACCGAGCAGGCTCAAGGTTTCGTACAAGGGCAGACCAACCACGTTGGTATAGGAGCCGACGATCTTCACGACGAAGGTGCCGGCAATCCCCTGCACTGCGTAGGCACCGGCTTTGCCGCGCCACTCGCCGGAGGCAAGATAGGCCTCGATGTCTTCCAGCGACAACCGCTTGAAACGAACGCGCGTCTCAACGATGCGCTGACGGAACGCCTCCCGCGGGGTCACCAGGCAGATCGAGGTATGGACGCGGTGATTGCGGCCCGATAGCAGACGCAGGCATTGCGCCGCCTCGTCGAGCAGCTCGGCCTTCGGCAGGATGCGCCGCCCGACCGCTACCACAGTGTCGGCTGCGAGAATATAGGCGCCGCGCAATTCGTCATCGAGCTTGACGTTGGCGAGGGCCAGTTCCGCCTTGGTGCGCGCCAGCCGGTTGGCATGCGCGCGCGGGATCTCACCGCGACGCGGGCTCTCGTCGATATCGGCGGGCTTGAGCGCGTCCGGCTCAATGCCGGCCTGATTGATCAGGGCGAGCCGTCGCGGAGAGCCGGACGCAAGCACGAATTTGGGTCGGCCGATCATCGGTCAGGCGGCGCCGGTTGGTCGGGTTAAACCTTTGCGAATGCGGGCGGAAATTAGCGGAAGGGGGCTATTTTCACAACCCGAGCTCTCACTCGTTGCCCACACTCGGCGCGCCGAAGCGCTCGCGAATACGCGCCATCAACTCGTCCCGCACTGCGCGATAGCTCTCAAGCCGCTGCTCGCGCGTGCCCTCAACGCTGGTGGGATCGACCGTCGGCCAGTATTCGACACTCGCCGCGTTGGTGCGGGTCAGCTCCAGCGCCTTGTGATGCGCCGGCGGCGACAGCGTCACGATCAAATCGAAATTGAGCCCCTCCAGCGTTTCCAGCTCCTCGAAAGTGACCGGCTCATGCCGGGCGATATCGACACCAATTTCTTCCATGACCGCGACCGCGAGCGGATCGAGATAGCCCTTCCGCACGCCGGCGGAGGCGACGTAGAGCATCTTGCCGTAGAGCTGGCGCAACAGACCGGCCGCCATCGGCGAGCGGATCGCATTCATGCCGCACGCAAACAGCACCGCCTGGGGGCGCGAGCGGCGCTCAGTCTCCACGCGCTCAGCCCTTCCAGTGCAGGACGCAGATCAACGTGAACAGGCGGCGCGCGGTGTCGATGTCGATCTTCACCTTGTCCTGCAGTCGCTCCATTAAAATGGAGCAGCCGTCGTTGTGAATGGCGCGCCGGCCCATGTCGATCGCCTCGATCTTGTCGGGCGTCGCGGTGCGGATCGCCTGATAATAGCTGTCGCAGATGATGTAGTAGTCTTTGACGATGCGGCGCAGCGGCGAGAGCGACAACAGATGCGCCATCACCCGCGTGTTGTCTTCCTCGCGGATATCGAACACCAGCCGGTTGGCGTTGATGCTCAAATGCAAGATATAGGGACCACCGTCGTGCCCGACAGGTGCAAACGAATTCTGCTCGAGCAGATCGTAGATGGCGACCTCTCGCTCATGCTCGACATCCTCGTTGGAGCGCCCAATCGACTCTTCGTCGAGCGTCACCTTGACCAGGCGCTGCTTGTTGGCAGCTTTTGATTTCGTCGGGCTCATCGTTGATTGAGCCGGATGGCCACTGAGCGCGCGTGGGCGGAAAGGCCCTCGGCCTCGCCGAGCGTAATCGCAGCGGGCCCCAGTGCACGCAATTGCTCGGGCCCGCATTTGAGCAGCGAGGTGCGCTTCATGAAATCGGTAACGCCGAGACCGGATGAAAAGCGTGCTGAGCGGGCGGTCGGCAGCACGTGGTTGGAGCCGGCGACGTAATCGCCGATTACCTCCGGCGTGTGCGCGCCGATGAAGATCGCTCCGGCATTGCGGATGCGCGCTGCAAGCTGCTCCGCGTCGACGGCGATAATCTCGAGATGTTCGGGCGCCAGGCGGTCAACCAGCGTAATGGCGTCGTCGAGCTTGCCGACCGTGATGATGGCGCCGAAGTCGCGCCATGAGGCGCCGGCAACGCTGGCGCGCGCGAGCGTCCCGAGTTGCGATTCCACCGCCTGCTCCACTTGCGCGGCGAGCACGGCATCGTCGGTGATAAGAACCGATTGTGCGCTGGCGTCGTGTTCGGCCTGCGCCAGCAAATCGGCAGCAATCCAATCCACATTGCCGGTCTTATCGGCGAGGATCAGCACTTCGGACGGGCCGGCGATCATGTCGATGCCGACATCTCCGAAAACAAGCCGCTTGGCGACCGCCACGTAGGCGTTGCCCGGTCCCACGATCTTGGCGACCGGCGCGATTGTCTCGGTGCCGTAGGCAAGCGCCGCTACCGCCTGCGCCCCGCCGATTCGGTAGATCTCATCAACCCCACCCAGCTTGGCCGCCGCCAGCACCAGCGGCGCGGGCGCCGGCACGACCATGACTAAGCGCGGCACTCCGGCGACCCTGGCCGGCACCACATTCATCAGCACCGAGGACGGGTAGGCCGCGGTCCCTCCCGGCACATAAAGCCCGACAGCTTCGATCGCGCTCCAGCGCGAGCCCAACTCGACGCCGAGCGGATCGGTGAACCGCGTGTCGCGCGGCTGCTGGCGTTGGTGAAAGGCCTCGATGCGGTCACGCGCGAGCTTGAGCGCGGCGAGCGCCTCGGCATCGCAGGACTTCTCGGCGGCATTAATCTCGGTCGCCGTCACGCGCAGGCCGGCCTTGGCTAGGTCGACTCCGTCATATTTGGCGGTCAGCTCGGTCAGCGCGCGGTCGCCGCGGGCGCGCACGTCCGCGATGATGGCGCGCACGGCTTGCTCAACGTCCTGCGTCGCCTCGCGTTTCACGCCCAAAAAGGCGCGAAAACGTGTCGGAAAGTCCGCGCTCTGGCTGTCCAAACGCAGTGGCATGGCCGGGTCCTGCCGGGTCACTCCCCGAACGACAGGTCAATGGGTGATGCGCGCCTCTGCGTCAACCCATTCCTGCCGACGGTTGGCAGCAAGAACAAAGCCTTGTCGGTAGCCTGTCGGACTTCATTTTCTTCTTATTTTTTTATGCCCGTGATTGGCGACTTCTTGTGCCCGTTGATGGGTGACCTCGCATGGCGTCATCCCCACTAAGAGACCTACGCCACCGGAACCTTCGCCGACGCGTCGCGCACAGAGTT
>Ga0207802_1000227_pt1 | contig 6851 bp, 6 predicted proteins | sample LuqExpMetageno20_FD_187778 | JGI IMG/M metagenome (GOLD analysis project Ga0207802, IMG submission 187778) | Tropical forest soil microbial communities from Luquillo Experimental Forest, Puerto Rico - Sample 20 (SPAdes) | ecosystem: Environmental > Terrestrial > Soil > Tropical forest ... | reverse complement strand
GAGACCGTTATGCGCGCTAGTAAGGACGGCTATACGGCGCTGATGACCAGTCCCGCGCATACTGTGTCGGCGGCGATGCTGAAAGCGGTGCCCTATGAGCCGGTGAAGAGTTTTGTGCCAGTTTCGTGGGTGGCCGACTCGGCCTTCGTCTTCGTTGCACGCAAGGACTTTCCCGCCGAAGACATCAAAGGGCTGATCGCGCTTGCCAAGAAGGATCCGGGCAAGCTCAACTTTGCCGATGTCGGCGTCGGCTCGACGCAGAATTTCGCCGGCGAACTGCTGAAGCAGATGGCCAGTATCGACGTGAAACATATTCCCTATAGCAATACGCCGGGTGTGGTCACCGCTTTGATCTCGGGTCAGGTCGACTACGGAGTCGAGCTTGCGCACGCCGTGCGGGGGCAGGTGGAGGCGGGGCAGCTAAAGCTACTCGCCGTTGGCGCGCCGTCGCGCTGGCCGACCATCCCAAATACACCGACCGTTGCGGAATCTGGCTTGCCTGGCTATTCGGTGATCGGGTGGTACGGCTGGCTCTATCCGGCCGGCACTCCCCTGGAGATCGTCGATAAGACGAATGCTGCTCTGAAAGTTGTGCTCGGACAGCCCGAGATCCGCGAGCAATTGGCTAAGGTCGGCGCGGTGGTACACGTCTCGACACCGGCCGAATTCGCCAAACACATCGACGACGAAGCCGCGAAATGGAAATCGGTGCGCGAAAGGGCCGGCATCGAACAGAGGTGACGGTGGGACGCTGTTGCCGCAGCAAGCGAAGAGGGCGACATGGCTGACGAAGTGAAGGTCTTGGTGATTTGCGGCTCACTCCGCAAGAGATCATACAATGCGGCGCTGACCCGCGCTTTGCCGGAGCTGGCGCCGCCGGAAATGAAGCTGACCAGCGCTCCGCCGATCGAGACCCTGCCGCTCTATAACGAAGACCTGCAGAACGCGTCCGGCTTTCCCGGTCCGGCGAACGACCTTGCGGCGGCGATCCGCTCCGCCGACGGCGTTTTGTTCGTCACGCCGGAATACAATTGGTCGATGCCCGGCGGCCTGAAAAACGCGATCGACTGGGTCTCGCGCATGAAGGAGCAGCCTTTCGAGGGCAAGCCGGTAGCCATCCAATCCTGCTCACAAGGCCCGCTCGGCGGCGCGCGCATGCAGTACCACTGGCGCATGTCGATGACGTTCCTGAAGGCCTATATCTTCGGCACGCCAGAGGTCTTCGTCGGCAGCGCGGCGGGTAAATTCGACAAGGAAACGCTTGAACTGAAGGATCAGCCGACCAAGGACAGCGTTAAGATGCAGCTTGCGGCCTTCGCCAAGTTCATCGCCAAAATGAAACGCTGATCGTCTCCATGCGACCTGGTGATATCGAGCGGCTCAAGGCACGCCTACGCGCGCCTGCCACCCGATGCTTTGGGACACATCGCTTGTGGCGCGCGCCGACGCCAATAAATGGGCGAGTACCGGCGTAACGCTAGTTCGTCACCTGCGCGCGCTTCGGGAAGAGCTGCGGCCGCAGCTTAGGATGGCAGGCCATCATCTTCGGCGCGTAGGCGGTCTCGGCGCCGAGTTCTTCGGCGGCATGCCAGGCCCAGCGTGGGTCCCACATCGCGCCGCGGGCGATGCAGATCAGGTCGGCCTTGCCTTGCTGCAGGATGTCCTCGGCCTGCTGGTAGCCGGCGATCAGTCCGACGCTCATAGTGACGATGCCGGATTCCTTCTTCACCTTCTCCGCGAACGGCACCTGGTAGCCAGCGGCGAGCGGAATTTTCTGCGCCGGCGAGAGTCCGCCACTCGACACGTCCATGTAGTCAAGGCCGCGCTTCTTGAGCTCCTTGGCGAGCACGACGGTTTCCTCTGGCATCCAGCCGCCCTCGACCCAGTCGGTCGCCGAGACGCGGATGCCGATCGGCTTGTTTTCCGGCCAGGCGTTGCGCACCGCCTCGTACATCTCGATGACGAAGCGCATGCGGTTCTCGAGCGACCCGCCATATTCGTCGGTGCGCTTGTTGGAGATAGGCGACAGGAACTGATGGCCGAGATAGCCGTGTGCGCCGTGCAGCTCGATCACGTCATAGCCGATACGATCGACGCGTTTGGCCGCGGCGGCGAATTCTCCGATGCAGCGCTTGATGTCCTCCTTGGTCATGGCCTTCGGCACCGGCCAATTGGTGTCGTATGGGATAGCCGACGGTGCTTCCGGCGTCCAAGCGTCGGGGCCTTCGAGGATCGGCTTTCCGCCGGCGGCAGGCGGCGTGGTCGGGCCCTTGCGGCCGGCATGCGCAAGCTGCACGCCCAGCTTGGCGACGCCGTACTGCCGGCAGAAATCATGCACGCGCTTAAGCGCGGCTTCGTTCTCGTGCGACCACATGCCCGCGCACTTCGGCGAGATGCGCCCTTGCGGATTGACGTCGGTCATCTCGGTCATCACCAACCCGGCGGCGCCGAGCGAGAACGAGCCGAGGTGCATCAGGTGCCAGTCATTGGCCGAGCCGTTGTTGGAATTGTACTGGCACATTGGCGACACCGCGATGCGGTTGGGCAGAGTGAGCCCGCGCAGGATGATCGGAGAAAACAGAACGCTAGCCATCGCTTCGCCTTTCCTTTCGACAGATTTCGGATTCGTTTCAGCCCCAGATGCCGCCGCTCTTGTAGGCGTGCATCGCCACCACCAGGCAGGCAAGGGCCCAGAACAAGCAGTATTCGTAGCCACCGATATTCCACAGCCACTTGCCGGTCACTTTGTATACGCCAGCGGCGGCGACCAAGAGATGGATGCATGCGATCGCGCCAGCGAGCGCGGTGAAGATGCCGAAGATCAGGCAGATGGCGAGCACGACCTCGATGACACAGGCAAGATACATCCAGAACTTGGGCGGCTGGAATTTGGCGGCGACGAAGAAACCGAGCGCAGCCGGCTCAGTAAACTTGCCGTAGATGTGCGGGATCAGGAACAGACCGCAGATCAGGCGCAGAATATTGAATTCATTGAGCAGGTTGAATTTTTCGGCGAATGACATGGTGAACCCCCGGCCTTTCCACCCGCAACCGGAGGCCTTTTCGCACTTCTCTTTCCGCGAGCCAAGCCCTGCGGAGGCCGTTCAGGTCTTCAGCGGCGGATAGTCGCGCGAGAAAACCGGCTCCTTCAGGAACGCCTTCGGGTCCATGGTCCAGAACTGGCTCACTTTGCGATAGGTCTTGATGGTCTTGTTGACCATCTTGCCGCCGTCCTTCTCCGCGCGCCGCACATAGACGTCAACTACGGCGTTACCGTAGGCATCGAAGTTGATCGGCCCGCGCGGCGTGTCGGCGAGCGAAACCGATCGCACCGCTTTCGCCAAGGTTTCCGCGTTGTCGGATTTGCCGCCGGTCTTGGCGAGGGCCGCCTCGATGATCTGGCCATTGGCGAAGAAGCAGGCGGCATAATGGCCGATGCGCACGTCGTTGCCATGATGCGTCTTCATTGCGGCGATGAAGCGCTTGTTGGCTTCGCTGTCGCGATCGAGCGAGTATGGGTTGGTGTTGATCAAGCCGGCCGCGCTCTCGTCGTGTGCGCCGATGATGGTATCGTCGGCGACGGTAGCACCGCCGACCAGCGGCTGTTTTACGCCAAGCCCGCGCGCCTGCTTAGTAAACTTGAGCGGGTTTGAGCCTGCCAACACTTCGCAGAGCACGTCGCACTCGGGGATCTGCGCCACGTAGGGCGCATAATCGGCGGTGTTGAGCGGCGACCACAGTTTCTTTACCACCTGGCCGCCTTGCTCCTCCAGCACGCGTTGGAAGCCGCCGACCTGCTCATAGCCGAAGGCGAAATCATCGCCCATGGTTACGGCGCGTTTGAGCTTCATTTCCCTAATCACGTAGTCGGCGAGCGGATAGAGACATTGCGCCGATGTGTACGACGTACGTGTGAGATAGGGGTTGCCCTTGCGCTGCGTCACGTCCTCGGCGCCCGCGAAGGCGAGAGTCGGCATTTTCGCCTGTGCCAGATAGTCCACGGTCGCCAGCAGTTCGAAGGCGGCGAATGGACCGAGTACGATGTCGACCTTGTCGCGCTCAACAACTTCCTGGGCCTTGGTCTTGGCGCCTGCCGGATTGCCGCCAGTATCGGCGACGATGAGTTCGATCTTGCGGCCGGACAGGGTGAAATTCTTGTCTTTAAGAAACGCGGTGATGCCTTCCTCGAAATGAATGCCGCCGGCGGCGAGCGGACCGGTCTTGACCGTCAATAGGCCGATCTTCATTGGCGCGTTCTGGGCGTTTGCAGGCATCGGCAGCGATGCGGTGCCGGCTGCGGCCGCGGTGCCAGCGAGGAATTTGCGGCGATTCATATACGGCATCGCTTTCTCCCCGATTAGTCATGGTTGCCGCAATTTTGCGCCCGACGAGCGGCCGCGCGCAACGGCCGGTCGCTTGTCCACGGTGGCCCAACCGGGCACGTTTGAGAGGAAGTTAGAGCGTCTTGCCCTTAAGCCAGGCCGCGCCCTTGGCATAGAGCGCATCGAGCTCCGGCCCATCATGGCCGGGCATGTCGGGCTTGACCTTGTAGCCGATGCGGCTCTGCAGATACGCGAGATGGCGATAGCCCTCTGGGAATTGTGCCAAGAGGTTTTGGTCGAGAGAGAGTTTGGCGGAAGGATCGACCGGATCGAGTCGGTCCTTTTCATATGCGAGGCGGCGCAGCACGATGCCCCATTTGCCTTCGCGTTTTTCCAGAAAATCGTAGAAGCGGCCGGTGCACACTACGTCGCATAGCACGTTCTCGACCTCGGCGCGTTGCGAGATCGTCATCTTGGTCTGCGCGATTGCGCGTTTGTCCTTGATGTCGATACTCATGCCGCCGAGCATGTGCATGATGCGCACGCCGCGATCGAAGCCTTCCTGGCTAACGCGGATAAAATCCTCGTAGGTGCCCTGAAACCACGTCGCCCACATCTGGCCGTCCTTGTGCCAGAGCGTCCGGAAACGATCCCACATGCGCGCGTCGCGCCAAATCACCCAGTTCTCGATCACGTCGCGGATGGCCAGCCGGTCGGCGGTGTCGCTCGGCATTTTGGCTTCCTCTCGGTTTTTCGCTTCATAACTGATAGGAACTCGCTCGTCACCAGTGGGACGGAGAAGTGTATGGCTAGGCTGGACGGAAAAACTGCGATCGTCACGGGCGGCGCCAAGGGAATCGGCCGGCATTATTCGCAGGCGCTTGCCGCCGAGGGCGCGCGCGTGATGATCGCCGATATCGCTGATGGCTCGGAATTGGCACGCGAAATATCGGCCAAGCACGGTACGAACTCCGTCACCAGCATCATCGCGGATGTCAGCGACGAAAATTCCGTCAGGCAGCTCGTGGGCGCGACTGTGGAGCGGTTCGGCAAGATCGATGTGCTCGTGAACAACGCCGGAATCTCACCCCTGTACGGCAAGTTGTCCGAGGTCACCGAGGAGTTGTTCGACAAGGTGATGGGTGTCAATCTCAAGGGCCCGTTCCGTCTCGCGGCCCTCGTCGGGGAGCGGATGGTTGCGGCCGGCGGCGGCTCGATCATCAATATCTCCTCGATCGCTTCGATCCGCTACACCGGTGTTCCCTACGCGACCTATTACGCATCAAAGGCCGCACTCAATCAGCTTACCAAAACGACCGCCGTCGAATATGCCAGCAGGCGGATCAGGGTGAACGCGATTTTACCTGGACTGATGAAGACACCGATGGTCGAGAAGAGCGCCAGCCTCGCCAAAAGCTACGCTGGGGGCGACGTCGAGGAAATGTGGCGCGCACGCGACCGACAGGTTCCAATGGGATTCGGAGGAGACGCCTGGGATATCGCTTGGGCCGCAGTTTATCTTGCCAGCGACGAAAGCCGCTACGTCACTGGAATCGAACTCGTCGTGGACGGCGGGATAACGCTCAAATATGTCTAAGCTGGCATGGCGAATTTGGGTACACGCTAATTACGCCACAACCGCTTGGACGCGATCTGCGCGCCATCGCTGAGCGCCCTGAGCTTGGCCCAGACGATCGACGGATGGACTTCTTTTGATCCCGCGAAAGTAGCAAAGCCGCAATCCGATCCGGCGATCACGTTTTCGCGGCCGACGATTTCGGCGTAACGGATGATCCGATCCGCGACCAGCTCCGGGTGTTCGACGAGGATGGTCGAATGCGAGATGACGCCGGGTATCAGGATTTTGCCGTCCGGCAGCTTGACGTTCTTCCACACCTTCCATTCGTGTTCATGCCGTGGGTTTGCGGCTTCGAACGAATAAGCGCCGGCGCGGATTTTGAGGATGAGATCGACAATGTCTTTGAGCTCCATGTCGTGAATCCGCGGACCCATATTGATGCCGTAACAGGTATGAAAACGGATTTTCTCCGGCGAGATGTCGCGCAGAGCATGATTGAGGGCGGCGATTCGCAGTTCAGCCCATTTGCGGCAATCTTCGATGCTCGCTTCGGGGTGGATGATGTAATACGTCACCAGACGCGGGTCATCGATCTGCACTAGAAAGCCAGCATCGACGATGGCCTGGTACTCTTCGCGCATTGCCTCCGCTATGGCGAACACGTATTCCTCTTGCGATTTGTAGTAGGCATTCTTCTGCCAGTCTTCGATGTTCGACGGCGAGATAGCGGGCATAAACACTTCTTCGACTGCAACGTCTTTCAATGCCGCTTTGAGATTGTCCATGTCACGTTTGAGTTGCGCGTGGCCCTTATAGGTAATCGGGCCGGTGCAAATCATATGCGTGTGGGTCGAGGCTGGATGGGTCTGCGCGTAGAATTCGGGAAAGGACCGGCCCTCGCGTGAACTTAGCCACTGATTACGCTGACCGGCGCGGGTATCGATTTTATA
>Ga0207802_1000218_pt1 | contig 7007 bp, 8 predicted proteins | sample LuqExpMetageno20_FD_187778 | JGI IMG/M metagenome (GOLD analysis project Ga0207802, IMG submission 187778) | Tropical forest soil microbial communities from Luquillo Experimental Forest, Puerto Rico - Sample 20 (SPAdes) | ecosystem: Environmental > Terrestrial > Soil > Tropical forest ... | reverse complement strand
CGGGCCCAGCTTGGGATCGGGAATCGGCACCATCGCGTAGCGCCCTTCGTTAATCGCGGTCATCAACCCGGATTTGCCTTCTTCCAGAGCGTCCATGGCCATGCCTGCAAAGGTAAACGCTACCAAGCGGTCAACGAAATCGGGACTGCCCGACCGCAAGTCGTAAGTCAGGTCACTCACGACGGTCTCTTCACCGGCTGTTCGCTTAATCTCCTCGCTCAGGTCTTCCGCGACGCTCATCTTTTTGCGATGACCGAACGCGTCAGCTTCGCCATACTCCTTCACCGTGTAGCCTTGCCACTCGGCGCCCTCCGAAAGAATTACGAGCGAATAATTGCTGGGGTTGGCGCGCTTGTCGCCTACGAGCAGGTCGATCAGGTGCTGGAGTTCGACCTTGTACTCGGGAATGCAGCAGCGCACTCCGGTCACGTACGCCGTGTAGAGTGCCGTGTACCCGGCATCGCGGCCAAAAACGCGGAAGATGCCGATGCGTTCGTGTGAGGCGACGGTCGTACGCTGGCGGTCGATCGCGTCCATAGCGCGCGTAATTGCCGTTGAGAAACCGATGCAGTATTCAGTGTTGCGAACATCATTGTCCATTGTCTTCGGCACCGCGATGACCTTCATACCGTGGCGATCGAGTTCGGACGCATAACTCAGCGTGTCATCACCGCCAATCGCGATCAGGCAGTCGAGAGCCAGCCTTTCGATGTTCTTCAGCACCCCCGGTGTGACATCGAATGCGGCGCTGGTCACGCCTTTCTTCGTCACTTCCCTCGCTTCGAATTTCTGGCCCTGCAAAGCGGGAGGTAGTTTCTTCATCTTCGTAGGGTTTGTACGTGAGCTGTGCAAGAAGGTTCCCCCTGTGCGATCGATGGTCCGCGTATTCTCTCGATTCAGAGGCAGGATGTACCTTGCCCTGCTGGCCGGATCGTTTAGATCGACGTGGGTCAATCCTTCCCAGCCCCGACGGACACCAATCACTTCGCATCCCAGTTCTGACCCGCGATAGACCACCGACTTGATCACGGAGTTCAGTCCGGGGACGTCGCCGCCGCCGGTGAGTATCCCTATGCGCTTCTCTGCCATGTATGACTCCTTACCTGATAAGATCGCCGTTGGCTCTCGGAATTGCCAGTCATGTTCTGCGCGGTCCGAATTCCAAACTAGACGATTTCGTTCGGTTCAGAAGGCGATCGTGCTGTACCTAGAGCTCACGCTCCATAAGTTGCTGGTTACAAAGGGGTTGGCCGGGACGAGTGGATTTGAACCACGCTGGCCCCGAACCAAGAACAAAAAACTAAGCTGTTGAATACTGCGGCATTCGACACACCACAACCCATGGCGATGACCAGCGCAAAGCCAGTCTTAAGTTCAGATCTTCGGCTCATATCTCGTGTTCTTCTTTCAGGCCGTCTTCAGCGTGCAGCCTTCTTCCGCCGTCGCTGCTCACTTGCCTTCATCAGTTCGTTCATCTCCGCCACCGGCCGAATCTCGAAAGTGTTGCCGTACTTCAGCGCCGGATGCTGCGCCATGAGTTGTATCGCATGATTCATGTCCCTCGCCTCAAGGACGAGAATGCCACCGAGTTGTTCCTTGGTTTCCGTATAGGGACCGTCCGTGGTTGCGACCTTGCCGTTCTTCCAATACAGGGTCAGCGCGGTTTCCGCAGGCTGAAGCGCTTCTCCACCAGCCCAATGCCCGTTGGCGCGGAGATGGTCGTCGTATTCAAAACATGTGTCGAACATGGCGTTTTGTTCGGCCTCAGTCATGCCGTCAAATTTGCCTTTGTCGTAGTATCCGAAACAGACGTATTTCATTGTTCTTCTCCTCATAGCGGATTGGCGGAACCGGCAGCAGAGCGTTGCGCCGGCTCGTTCATCTCGTCACTACGGCGCGTGTTCTGAGGCCGCAGTGGCCAGGTTGTTTACTTGCTTCCGCCGGGTCCTTGTCTCGGATCCGGGCGGAAAAGAATCTCGCGCACCTCGACCGACGCACGGCAGGCGACGACACCCTTGCGTGCCCACGCGATCACCTCGTCGAGATCAGCGGCTTCGAGTATTAATAGACCGCCGTTGTGCTCCTTGGTTTCGGTGTACGGCCCGTCGGTGACGAGCACCTTGCCTTCGGGCTGCATCCTTAGCGATCTTGCGTTGCCTGCCGGGGAAAGGCCGCAGGCGAACTTCCTCGCGCCGGCAGCAATCAATTCGCGGTTGAGCGCGTGGATCGCTTCGATTGTCGCTTCAGTTTCGACGGACGGGTCGTAGTCGTCGGGGTGGTAGACAGCAACCATATACTGTGGCATGAATTCTTCTCCTTGTTGGCGTTGACTCGAGAGCCGTAGCTCATCGTTCTTTGTCCTATAGTCGTTCGGGAGACCGAAAATCGACAGCCACTCCAATTTTTTATTTCAGCTGCCGAATCCGCTCCTGCAGGAATTGCCGCTCCGGCTCCTGTTGGGTCAGCGCTAGGAGCTTGTCGGGGAGAAGTTCGTTCTGAAGCTCAAGGCATCGGGTTGATCGGCAAACATAGTGAGTTTGTTGGGGAATGACTCGATGAGCCATATTCGGTCTCTGACGGTCTTACTGCGCTGCTGTGGAGTGGCAACGGGAGACCACGGATTGGACACTTTTAACTGCTCGAAAGCTGCATTTTCCAACCTGACCGGAACAGCTTCAACAGATTGTGCGTGGCACAGATCAGTCTCCACTCGCTGCGCACATTCCCTAACCCGCGGAAGCTGAACCGGCGGAATCCTCGCGCCTCTTTGATGTAACCAAAAACCGGTTCGACGATTTGTTTTCGCATCTTGTAGACCGCTTTACCAGCCTCGGTCTTCAGCTTGTCTCGCATCTGCTGTAAGACCGAACTTCCTTCCGGCAGTCCATCCACAGGAGCGTCCTTGGTCTCGCCGTGCTGCTGTCGTTCCGTGGCCACATACAGGTCGATCCCTTGCAAGTTTTCCGCGGTGGCGTTCGCCGCGCTCCAGTAACCGGTGTCGGCACTGGCCACTTGTGGTTTGCCTTTCACGTTCTCGATCACCTGTTGCAGCATCGGCACCAACTGCTGTTTGTCGTTGCTTTGTTGCGTGATCTCTGCGGCCACGATGATTTGTGCCGCGCTATCCACCGCCGCCTGAGCATTGTAGGCCTGCAGGAAACTTCCCTTGTGCGCGCCATCCGGCATAATCCGACTTTCTGGATCGGTGAAATTCCGCTGTGACGAAGATTTCGGTTGGGCCTCTGCGGGGTTGTGAACCTGAGGAGCCCGCCCGCGCGGTTTTTGCCCGGTCTGCTTCTCTTGCTCCTGCCTCGCGGCGATCTTGGCTTCCGCCTCCGCTTTCTGCTCCTGCGCTTTTTGCCGAGCTTCCGCCTCTAAAGCCTCCTTGGCTTCCCGGATCTTTTTCAGCCGGCTCTCCCGTCGCGCCAATTCCGCTGGCAATTCATCGCCTCGCTGGCCCTTCCCGTATTGCCGATCTTCGGCCTCGTCCACTTCCTCGGCATGGCGCAGCAAGGCTTCCACTTCGGCCTGCAGTTTCTGCTCCGCCTCCCCCATCCGCCCATAGCTCATGGCTTTGTGTTTGCTCGCATTCGCCTGCATCTTGGTGCCATCGATGGCTACGTGCCCCAGCTTCACCAATCCGGCCTTCTGGCACAATTGCAAGGCCTGCACAAACAGTCCTCCCAGCGTGGCCAGATGTTGTTTCCGAAAATTCGCAATGGTGTCGTGATCCGGATGCTGGTCCGCCGCCAGATAGCGGAACGCCACATCTTCATAAGTCTTCCGCTCGATGGCTCGCGAACTCGCCACCCCCACGCAATAACCGTACAGCAGCAAGCGCGTCATCAGCAGCGGATGGTAGCCCGCTTGCCCGCGGCCATCCTGACGATCGTAGGCAGAATAGATGGCTGACAGGTCCAGCTGTTCCGTTACGTCGGCGATGAACCTCGCCAAGTGCCCTTCGGGAAGCCATTGTTGCAACGAGGGAGCTAGCAGAAGTGGTTGATCCAACGTGCAGGCTCGGAATTGGAAGCTCATGCACGCATACTAGCGAAGCCTCTGAGGAAAGGAAATAGTTCACCGCAAAAAAATCTCGCTATCCGACCAAATTTAGGACATTTCTCTCCGACAGCCTCCTATCGCGCTGGGAAAAGCGTGGAAGTGGAGGAACCAGCAATGAAGTAGGGGAAACCACTTACTGAAATCCAACGGGTGCAAGTCCCGTCCGGTCAAAGCTAGCGAGCAGGCCGGTAGCGAGTGTTGCCATTCATCGGGTGACTGGTGGGTGCGAAGCGTACACAGCAAGGAAGCAGGCCGTGAAGGTTCAGCTCCGAAATCAGTCGAGGTTGCGATGCCGACGCCGTTAGGAGAGCGGAAGGCAGCATCCGGGTACGACCGAAATTGCGAAGGGCGGCCCGGGATCGCCGGAGTCCCTAGCTCAGGGCATGTGTCCAAAGGATTTCCCACGAACCCAGGAGAGCTCCCCATCTCCGCTCGCAAGAGCGGAAAGACGGCCGCCAAGGGAGACCAGAGGCGACCGAGGACGGATGGAGGAGCAGTCTTATGACCCAATAGTACCTATGAAGGTGGAGAACCGCAGGGCTTCCGAAAGGAGCGGCCACGGTATCCACTGGAGGGAAGGGGGGAACAAGGTGACGTATCTGTTGAAGGAAACATAAGCGAGACTCAGAACTCGAGGAACTATGTCCACACAAATCGACAGATTAACTGAACTAGCCAAGGGGGATCCGAAGCGACAATTCTATTCGATCGCTCACATGATCACGTTCGGAGCGTTGTATGCGGCATTCCGAGGATTACGAAAGAAAGCCAGCGCGGGAGTGGACGGCGTCACGTACGAGGAATACGAACGGGGCGTCGCGGGAAACCTCCAAACTCTCCATGAGAGGGGTAATTCGGACAGCGTGCGCCCGAGTTGGTCGAACGATGGAAAGTGGCTTTACTTTGGCTCAAACGCTACTGGTAGCTGGCAGGTGTGGAAAGTGCCGTCACGAGGCGGGACTGCATTGCAAGTCACAAGGCACGGTGGATTCGAGGCTAAGGAATCGCCCGACGGCAAGCTCGTGTATTATGTGAAAGGGTTCCGTGTCGGTGCCGACGGTCCCGGAATCTGGAAAACCACCATCGGTGGCGGCGAGGAGACCCGGCTGCTGAATCAGGGAATGTCAGGGCTATGGACGGTCACCTCAGGTGGCATCTATTTCGTCGTTCTATCGCCGTCTGGTGCCTCGGTAGTCGAATGCTTCAATTCCTCAACAAAGCGAATGACCCAAGTTGCCTTACTGCCTGAGGACACGCGCCTAGATACGGTCGACCCTGCCTTCACCATATCGCCAGATGCAAGGACCATTTTGTATGGCCAGGCGATTCCGCCTGGCAACAGCATGATCGTCGAGAACTTTCGTTGAAGCGCTTATTCTCGATTAAGAGCGCTGGGATGATTTCTCTTGAACTGAACCGCTCCGCGGTAGTTAGTGGTGCGGCAGTCGCGTTAATCCGCCGCTCACCAAATCTCTAGTTGCAGTTTGCGATAACTCGCGATCAATTCGAAATCCGCTCGATTTGAGGTAATCAGCCGCGCTCCTGCGGATCTGGTGGTCAGAGCGATTAAGAGATCGAAGTGCAAATCGCGAAGCTTCTCTGGATGGAAGCCTTTATCGGTATGGATTTTGCTAAGCAGGCGTCCCGATTCGAGCCAATTGTTTTCGGTTGGTGTCAGGATAGGATGGTTGCAAGCAAGTCGCTCGACAAACTCCCGCTCGGCAGGCTTGGTTGCCCCACGGCTCAGCTCCGAGAGTACTACTGCTGAGTTTCGGACCAAACCCGTGGTTGTTGCGATCCGTTGCTGGTGGCGGCCGGTGCGGAGATGGTCGATGAAGATCGAGGTGTCGAAGACTACTAAATTACTCATCGTGTCCCGAGAACTCGAGCTTTCCTGCATATTTCGACATCAGCTTCTTGAAGCGCTTCAGGGCAACAATTTCACGCAGCGCCGCGTGTACCGCCGCGGTTCGCGACTTCACCCCCAAAACTTCGGCTGCTTCGTCTGCCAAGCGCTTGTCCAGTCTGATCGATGTCATGGCCACTGCCATAGGTTCCACTTTCTGCCTTAGTGTATATACATCGTATTAAAATCATATATACAAGTCAACTTTTGAAGCAGACCAGAAGACCTCCTGATCGCGATACAGCTGACCAAAAAAAGTACAAATAGAGATTGAATTTCTGGGTGTCTCAACGGTGCCCAGGCTACCGCGGAGTTGTCGGTTGCGAATGGTTGTGAATCTGAGGGGGATTTTTTGTTGCTCTAAGTCCCGTAAGTGACGCCAGGACGATGGCTTAGGGATTTTTGACAGACTGGTTCGGGACCAGGAGGTCGGTGGTTCAAATCCACTCGCCCCGACCAATTCTTTTAGAAACAATGAGTTACAGTGGCTGGAAAACTCGGTAGTCCAATCCACTCGCCGTGACCACTTCTATCTCCCTACCTGAATTTGAGTTAGTGACATCAAGCTTTGGCTATGATTCCCTCATTTTGTAGCACACGTAGCCCAAACGCCCTGCGCAAGCGCTGATCGGCGCTGAACTGTTTGTATGCCACGAGTCGTTCACCGCCGCGCGGTTGAATTTGTAGGCCAGACTCCGAGTGGCCGACTACTCGCGCAATGATGGGCCAAAAAATGTGAACTCACTTGGGAGGCAGGGAAGAGACGAACTCTAAACTCCGCTGAACCCATGTCCTCAGGTCGCGAGCAGATCGAAAACCCGCAGGGCTCACATAGAGGAGCCCTCGCGTTGGTCGGCCAGTAAAGTCCATGGCGCGCGCATACGGACGAGAGATCGCGTTGTCGTATTCCTCTCGAGCCACGCGCAATACCAGGTCGTCGTTTAAAACCCCGCAGCACATGTGGCCATTCACCATGAAAGCCAGTCCGCCAAACATGCGCTTCTCCTCCAGTGAGCGTTGACCGCCGAGGAGCTTTCGA
>Ga0207802_1000205_pt1 | contig 7250 bp, 9 predicted proteins | sample LuqExpMetageno20_FD_187778 | JGI IMG/M metagenome (GOLD analysis project Ga0207802, IMG submission 187778) | Tropical forest soil microbial communities from Luquillo Experimental Forest, Puerto Rico - Sample 20 (SPAdes) | ecosystem: Environmental > Terrestrial > Soil > Tropical forest ... | reverse complement strand
CTAAAGAGGAGCATCACGTTATTACACAACTGCAACCCTTTCTAGCGCTTACCTTTACTCAATTGCGGTGCTTGCAACCGGCGCGACTGTTTCCATGATGGTCAGAGCTTCGTTCTGGAAAATGTGCTCCATTCGCACTTACAAAGCCGACATTCAGGCTTTCGCATTCGGCACGATCTGGCGAACGGCCTCCTCAACGGATTTAAAGACTCGCTCGGACCCGAGGGCAGCAATCAATCCCGTGCGCTTCGCTTCAGCTTGCGCCAGCTGATCCGACAGCCGGGCCATTGCTACCTCGATTGAGCGCGCTCGCAGCTCGGCGATCATCTGCTGCAGCGTCTGCGAACCAGTATAGTCGATCTCGATCATGCCGCTGGCCTCAATCACTAGCAGTCTTACCAGCGATGGCGCTGTGGCAAGCGCGGCGATGATCTTGTCGCGGAGATATTGGGCGTTCGTGAAGGTGAGAGGCGCTGCCGCCGCAAAAACGAGCACGCCGGATACATGCTCACCTCGCTCGTCCTCTCCGGGTGGCCACCAGACGGTACTTCCAGGAACGCGCGCTAATTCCACGCAACGGGGTCTAGCAACGGCATAAATGCTATGAACAAAAGACAACACGATCGCCAACAACATTCCAGTTTCGATCGGTAGTGCTATGACGAGAGCCGCACTGGCCGCGACAAGCAAGATCTCCCGTCCGCCATGGCGGTAAATGCGGATCATTTCGCCGAGTCGGAAAATTTTCAAAGCAATGTAGACGAGAATCCCGGAAAGTACCGCATGAGGCACGTAGGCCATCAAATCAGCTGCCACGGCAAATAGTGCAATCATGAAACCAACAGCTGTCATCGAGGCAATCTGAGAGCGTCCACCGGACTCAACGACAATCGCCGTGCTGGGCGGACTGGCATCGACAGCGAACGAGCCAATTAGGCCGGTCAAGATGCTGCCGGCACCAACACCGGCGAAGTCCCGGCTGATATTTTCTGTTTCACCCTTTTGCGAAGGAAATGTGCTTGCTACGGCAGACGTTTGCATGATGCAGACCATTGCGACGACCAACGCAAGCGGTACGAGCTGGCTGAGCTCGTGAGTTCCAGGCGACGGTGGAAGCGCCAAGCGCGGCAGCGCGACAGACAATGCGCCGATGGTACTCACGCCTCGGCTCTGCAGGTGAAATAACGCAACGGCGACGCCTGCCCCGACAATGCCGATAAGTGCTCCTGGCACTTTTGGACTGATCCTTGCAGTACCCAGGATTACAACCAGGACGCCAACGCCGACCGCGAGCGGGTAAGGATTAGTCTCGTCCAAGCGGCCAAAGATATGAAAGAGGCGTTGCAGAAGATGGCCTTGTTGCTCGCTAATACCGAGCAATGTCGGAAGCTCTCCCACGATGATGTGGATAGAGATACCGGCCAGAAAACCCGTCGTCACCGGGATCGACAGTAGCGTCGCGAGCCAGCCGGCCCGGAGCAGACCGACGGCGACAAGAATAGCGCCGACCATCAATGCGAGCAGCGTCGCCAACTCAGCATAATGTGGCGTTCCCGTAAGCGCCAACGATGTCAGTCCGCCGGCGAAGATTGGCGCAATCGTAGAGTCCGCCGCTACCGACATAAAGCGGTTGGCTCCGAAGGCAGCGAAGGCAAGTGATCCGGCAGCAAAATGCGTAGAGTCCGGTCTCAGGCGGCATGCCCGCAAGCCGTGCGGTCGCCAACTGCCCCGGAATTGCGATTGCAGCCAGCATGAGGCCAGCGACCAAGTCCCGCGACAGCCATTCGAACCGGTAACCACGCAGCGATGCGAAGAACCATGAGGGCATTGGCTTTGACCGTTATACGGGTTTATTCGTGCTCTTCCCCCTGCCCTTTGCTGCGCGGTTCTCCTCTTCTTCAGCGGCGTGAAACTTGCTTCGAATAGCAGCAATGTCCACGTGCGTCGGTGGCAGCTTTAGGCCCATCTCGTCCATCGTGTCCGCAATGATCTGCGACACCGCAAGGTCGCGGAACCACTTGTGGTTTGCTGGGATAATATACCAGGGTGCGCGCTTAGTGCTCGTCAATGCGATGGCGTCTTCATAGGCATCTATGTATTCTGGCCACAACTCGCGTTCAGAGTAGTCACTGTCGCTGATCTTCCAGTGGCGCGATGGATCGTCCAGTCTTTGCTTAAAGCGCGCTAGCTGTTCTTCAGGGCTGATGTGAAGAAAAAATTTCAAGACCGTCGTGCCGTTTCGCGACAGCATCTTTTCAAAGTCATTGATCAATTCATAACGTTTTGACCATACCGAATCGTCCACAAGTTTGTGTACCCGAACCACGAGCACACTTTCGTAGTATGATCGGTTGAAAATCACCACTTCGCCTTTGCCGGGCGCATGGCAGTGGGCTCGCCAAAGAAAATCGTGCGCTGCTTCGTCTTTGCTCGGTTGCTTGAATCCGAAAACAAAAGTTCCCTGCGGGTTCATACAGCTAAACACATGTCGAATGACGCCGTCCTTTCCAGCAGCATCAAGGGCCTGCAATACCACTAGAAGGGATTGGTTGCCGTCCGCGTAGAGCAAGTATTGTAGCTTGTTCATGCGTTCGACGTGTTTTTGGATCTCGGTTAGCGCTTTCTCCTGACTCTCGTGCTTGCCGGTATAGGAAGGATCAATCTTCGCCAAGTGAACCTTGCCTCCGGGCTCGACAACAAACTTTTTCCGATAGTCCATCCTGGACCTCCACTACGCCGTTGCCTGCAACGACTGGCGCACCATGTGTACGTTCCCTGCGTGCAGAGCGGTAACTATAGGCCACGAGGCGTTCAGCAATCAGTCGAACGCTACCGACTACCAACACCCCAAACGATGTTGTAGCCGATGAGCTTCCGCAAAATCGACGGAACGAGCCCCTCGAACCGACACATTAGCACTGTAAGATCTGCGTGAGTCCAATCACGGTGCCGGTTGAGTTTGCTTGGCGTCCAGGAGCATCGACTGCTCATCTGTACTCGTCCCACTCGGGCGGCCGCAGACCGGCCATGCGGTCGACCCGTTTCATTCCAAAAATAATCGCGTGGCAGTCCTGCACGTTGGGCCCTAAGGTGCGAAGATGAGATAATTGTCGGTCTTGGAAGATGTGAGGCGGAGCGGTGGAACACGTCGGGCACCTTGTTGCAGGCCTGGAAAGCTTCGTTCACCATTACGGCGTATTCGCCGTATTCCTACTCGTTACAATCGAGGCGCTGGGCGCGCCGGTGCCCGGTGAGACGCTACTGATTTTCGCGGCCGTGCTAGCGGGGCGCGGCGAAATGTCCTTACCAGGTCTTTTGATTTTCGCGTCGGGCGGAGCGGTATTGGGCGACAATATCGGCTACGCAATTGGTAGGACCTTAGGACGAGGAACGATCTTGCGTTATGGCGAAAAGATCGGACTCACCAATGCACGCTTCGCCACTGTTGAAAGTATTTTCCGGCGATATGGTTCGGCGACGGTATTGTTCGCCCGTTTCTTCAACATTCTGCGGCAACTCAACGGTATCGTGGCGGGGATACTCGGAATGCCCTGGCGGCGTTTCCTACTGTTCAACGCGCTCGGAGGAGTACTTTGGGTAACAGTTTGGGTGCTTGCAGCAACCTATTTCACCGAGCATTTTGGTATGCTGGTGAGGCTAGCGCATCACGGAAAGTTTGTCGCACTGCTTTTAGTGGCAATTATTCTTATTTTTGTGCTCGCTCGTTTGGCGCAGCGTCTGCGCGGTACGGCAGGGTTGCAGCGATGATAGTAGGCATCACCGATGCTAATGTTCTGGAGGGACCGCAACGAGTAATCGGAGTTCGGCCCCTGACGACGTTCCGGTTATTCCAACGGCCAACCGAGGGGTCCTTGCGTATTTCCTATGAACCGTTGAGATAGCATCATCCCCAATATCGAAATGGCAGCTAAAAATATGAACTTCGCTATTCGCGCTAACAAAATAGTCTGGAGAAGCAAAATGTTACGCACCGCAATTGCCTCCGCACTAGAATTCCAGGACGCGCTGCCCAATTCAACTCTACGTTTTCAATGGAAACGCATTCTGCTCGCGCTCATTTTAAGCGGTGCATTTGTATGCCTACCGGTACGCGGCCACACGGCAGGCCTCGAGTGCCCGGACATGGGCCCGGCTGCCGCCATCCCCGATCTTCTCTCCGAACTACAAGTCAAGCTGGTGACTTCGGGGGATAATGTTGATGTTGCCAACGAAATTAACGATCTGATCAACAAATTACAGCTCGCGCAACCCAACATTTCATCCACTGAACTGACGAACGTGATAATTGCGGCGTATTGTCCCGTAGTCGCAAACATGGGGAGCATGACGGCAGCGGAGAAATGGAATCGCATGCGCCAATTCGAAACAATTCTGCAACAGCAACTCGCCGCTAACATCCTGGCGCCAGGAACCCTAATTATCGCCAACGTTCCGCTTCCGCCTCCCGTCTACCGCGAGCTTAGAGCCCAGGCAGCAAAAAGCGGGCAGAGCCCGGCGCGATTAATGGCAGCAATACTCTCTCGAGCTGCGGGAAATTAAGGCTCCCGCTAATATCGCAATACAAATCGCGCAGCCTTACCCAGGTCTGGAAGATCTAACATGCGAGTGGAATTGACCTTATTCGTCAGCACGTTTTCGACGTTGCTTGCAATCATCAATCCGCTTGAAGCATTGCCGGTCTTTCTCAAACTACTTGAAGGTGAGGATGCCGAGCTGCACCGACGGGTTGCCGGACGTTCGTGTCTCTACGCCACGCTACTGCTGTTCTTCTTTCTGATCTTTGGCACGCTTATTTTGCGAATATTCGGCATTTCCCTGAGCATGGTTCGCGTTGTGGGCGGAATTGTTTTGCTACGGATTGGCTTCGAACTATTTTCGGGCTCGTCCTCGGGCGGATCGATATTGACGGCCAATGGGGACGGAAAAAGAGCCGACATTGCTTTTGTGCCGCTCGCCATGCCCTTGATGTGCGGCCCTGGCGCCATCGCGACAACGCTTGGCATGACGTCGCTCGTAAAGCACTCCGAGTTTGAATTCTTGTCCTTCCTCGCGATTGCGGTCGCCATTCTGCTAACAATGTTTGTGACGTATCTATGCTTGGCCTATGCGAAGAATCTCCTTGGGCGAATTGGTCCCATGGGGATTGATGCGGTCACTCGCATCGTCGGTTTTTTCGTCGCCGCCATGGGTGGAGGCCTTATTTTCCATGGGGTGATAGAAGCTCTTCAGGAATACGGCGTGATAGCCACGCATTGACGGCACAGACGTCCGATTGGTGCGTAAAGCCACAAGTCTGCCATTATGGACTCGCCTACACCTGCTCGCTCCGTTGACTATTGGCTGTTGATGCGCACTACGGTTACTGTAAGCGCACAGTTGTAAGCGCATTCCTTTGGTCGGATCTACCCGAAAGGATTAGCCCGAGTGTAGATTATTTTGCTTCTTCGTCTTGAGCCTATAGGATGGGTTGCGATCGCAAAAGCCACGGTTGCCCGACAGCACATTTGGTACGCATTCTTCGATTGTTCGATATCGGCAGTCCCATTCCATTCTACCGGCACCGGTATTCACCACAGAACACCAAGGCCCATTGTGCAATGCTTGGGTGCAATGAGCATTAGAGCAAAGTGTTGCCATGACAGCAGCCGTAAACATCATCCTTTTCATGATTTTCATTTAGCAAAAACCCACTACGCTCGCACTACGCGCGCATAATTGACACGCGTAGGCGGACTGATCTTGTGCAATTTTGCAGCCGACCATTGTGCGAAGCGCTCGCACAACTGAAGATCGCATCTAATAAGTTGGCCGCCAATAAATGCGGCTTCTAGTGCGAGTCCTTCCTCACCGGCACATATAGACGTACCTACCGTTTGGACGGAGGAAATACGGGCCTTCCCATCCGCACGCTGCCCACCAGGCTCGACAGACAAACCAGTAGTACCCACACCCTCGATACGCGACTTGGGTTACGTACTGTTCCCCACTGGTTTGGTGAATTGCCGCACGAAGATCTGCCGGTAAACTACTGGTCATCGCCCCTGCGCGAGGTGAAGCAATTGCACTGGCGGCAAGGATCGCAATGGCTGTTGCGCATACGGTAAACATTCTATGCATGCTTAACCTCATATTCGATTGGGGGCGACGTTAACCGCGCAAACCGCTAGGTTGACACAACAAAACCGGTCGCAATTTGCGTTGAGTCGGAGCTTAGCCCTTTGGAACTCTTCGATCAATACGGAGCTTCGTAAGCGTGGCACGTTGTTGGCGGCGCCTGATCATTATTTGAATGATAGGCGTGAGCACGAGGCGCCCGGGAGCGATTCGGCAGCCATTGATCAATGGTTGCAATGCGGGGACGGCGAGGTTTTGCATGATTAAGACAGAGGCCATCTCTCCCAAAGCACTGAGACTCACGGCGCCGGAGAAGTTTAGATCTGATGACTTCCAGAAACTTGCGTTGCAAGTTGATCCCCTCATAAGGCAGCAAAACAACATTAGGTTGCTGATCGACGCTTCTAAATTTCACGGTTGGGAGAATATATCGGCTCTTAAGAATCATGTGGCTTTCATAAAAGGCCACCATCGAAAAGTAGAACGCATCGCCATTATCGCTGCACACAAATGGCAGCATTGGCTGATCCGCATAATCAGCAGATTTGTCCATCCGGAGGTGAGAGCATATGACAAAAGTACCGAAAACGAAGCTCTGCAATGGGTCATCGGATAGCGACAAACACAAGATTGCTAATGCACGTGGCGAAGGCGTCACTAGTTGTCTGGTTCACCCTCCGCCGACATCCGCCCCTATTTTAAATTTTTCGGTTAAGGCCGCGATTTGATGCGGAGCATTACGCCATTGGCGCCCACGCTGGTGAAACCGTCAACTTTAAACTAATATTCCAGCTGGATCATCCAATCTGGGCTGGTCCAGAAAGTCAGTTATTTTGAATTTCGCGGGTGATATTACAGTTGTTGCACCGCGGGATGCGGTTTTTAAGGCCCTCAGCGATGCACCGTTCTTCGCCTCTTGCATCGAAGGCGTGCGCAATCTCGAAGCCATCGATGCTACTCATTTCAGCGCCATTCTCGAAACCCATGTCGCTTACTTGCGCTTCAAATTCAAAGCGGAAGTGGAGCTCACACAGCTTTCGCCCCCCGAGCTGATCGAGGCCAAGGTTCAGGGCACACCTTTTGGTATTGTGGGTCGGTTGACAGCCATCACGACA
>Ga0207802_1000183_pt1 | contig 7668 bp, 12 predicted proteins | sample LuqExpMetageno20_FD_187778 | JGI IMG/M metagenome (GOLD analysis project Ga0207802, IMG submission 187778) | Tropical forest soil microbial communities from Luquillo Experimental Forest, Puerto Rico - Sample 20 (SPAdes) | ecosystem: Environmental > Terrestrial > Soil > Tropical forest ... | reverse complement strand
TGTAGGCGGTGTCGATCTTGGATGATTGCGCATGGTCCCGTTCAGTGTCGATCTAACGAAAATTCCCGGGGCAATGTCTCGGGGTTTTTGTTTGCTGCCGATGCAAACGCGCGTAGCGCGGCGCGAGCGATCTATAACGAGCGATGTATTACAAGCGATGTATTACAAGCGATGTATTGCAGACTGTCAGGCGCACTGTATCCAATGGCCAGTCATCGTTAGTGGGCTGACCGGAGTCCCGGTCGGGGCTTCCCAAACCCCAAACGAAAGGAGTTAGTTTCATTGAAGAAGGGGTTGAGGACAGCGCTGCTCGCGGCGACGGCGTTAATGACAGCTAAAGCCGCGAATGCATCGACGTTCGCATGCAGCAAGCCATCGAAAAGATCCCCGCTGCGCTCTGGCTGTAGGTGGTGTCGATCTTGGGTGATTGCGCTATCCGTACTTGCAGGGTGTTCGTTTGAGGTGCGTGTAGCCCATGCGACCACGTTTCAATACGACAGCTACAGTACAATCAATGCGCAGACTATCAATGTGCTGTCGCCCACGGTCGGCTACGGTGAGATGGGACAACTTATCCTCAACGGTGCCGGCCCAAACAGCGGCCAAACTCTCACCGCTTGGTGCCTTGATGTATCCGTCTACCTGACAACTTCGGGCACTTACACACTCGGTCCGCTTACGACTGCCGGCGCCGGCGGCTCTAATCCGGCGCTGACCACTGGGCAAATCAGTGAAATTGGCTCATTGATGCTCAATGGTCTGTCATCCGATACCAACAGCTCGGCCGCCACCCAGCTTGCAATCTGGATGCTGGAATATGGCTCCGAGTTCAGTTACAGCGGCGTTTCATCGGCAGTTACAGCTCTTGCTCTGACGTATGAAAGCAACGTTATGCCAGGAGGCGAATGGTATTGCCCCAATTGCACCGTTACGTTGCTTTCGTCGCTGGGAGACCAAAGTTTGGGATATGCCTTGTTGCCGACGGAAGGCGGCGGTACGCTTCCCGCGGTGCCTCTTCCAGCCACGCTTCCTCTTTTCGCCACCGGCCTCGGCGCATTGGGTCTGCTCGGCTGGCGCAGAAAGCAGAAAGCTACGGCTTTAAGTGCGTAATTCAGGGAGGGCACAAACTAAGCCCCGGGCAATGTCCCGGGGTTTTTGTTTGATGCCCATACGAATGCGCGTGGTGCAGCAGTTCGGCGCGGGTCGTGCGATAATTTATTTACGGAATTTAGGGTATGTTGGCTGGATCAAGTCAGCATGGAGGGACTTTCTGTGGCTAATTATTCAGCGATCGCAGCGAAACTCTCGGAAGCATTGGACACTGCTCAGAAGTGCTCTGCGACCGAGACCGTTGAGAACTACAGTCTCTTGGAGGAACAACTCGACGAGCTTGCCTCCGCTGCTGGGCAATCCCTCCTTTCTCACGGAGGGTATCAACCATTGATCAACAAGTTGGAAAAAGGCACGCAGTTGACCGAAGCTGAATTAAAGACGGTAAGATCGCTGATCGTCGGCGACGCGGACCAATATCTCAAATACGACGATGATTTTGCCAGCATGAAAACTGAACTCGGCAGGATACTTGGCCAGATTGCACAACTGAAAACGCAAGATTTGGATATTGAAGCGCTGATGCATTTGCGCGTGCTTTGCAAAGAGGCGTTCAGTGCTCTAGCTCCGACACTGCACTATCTTGAGCAAAAGGACCGAGTTCGTAGGTTTGAAGAACACACACGAGGTCCATTGAGTAAGGATGCGGGTCTCGTACTCGCTCGCATACTCAAAGAAATGACTCGCTAATCAGATAGGTAACAATGGGTCTTGTTCGGCTGGCGCAGGGAGCGGAAAGCTATCGCCACCAGTCGATCAGCGTTTGGTCTAACAGAAACGCCCCAGGGCAATATCCCTGGGGTTTTGTTTAATGCTTTTTTTGGTGAGATTGATCCTGTCTTGATGTGGCTCAATGCGTTTTTCGCATTGCAGCTTATCATTCACGCAAAGTCGGGAGGTTCAAATGGCAACGGGCGAACTGAACGTCACTCGTGAAGCATGGAAAGACACGATATTCGAGCTTGCCGTGCTGGCAGTCCTGATCGCGATTGTCTGGGTTATCCTGAGTTTGTAGCTTGCACGAGAAAAGGCCGCCTCAGTTGGCGGCCATTTGTCGGGCTTGAGCTTGCCCCGCTATTCCACGCATTCTCATTTTGGCCCCCTTTGTAATCCGTGCAGGATATTCATCGCCCAAGAGCTAAACGCAGGCAGGCCGGGTTCGCGTTATCGATCTTTTCTCGGAAAAAATCTGAAAAATGCCCCACGCCGCAAACAAGATGCCTATCGTTTTACGTGACATGGCCCGTCTACTATGTGGCTCAAGGGCTCTTGGCCGAAAAGCAGGGGCCGGCGACAGGACAGACCGTTGCCCAAATTGTTTGTGCATGGGCAGATTTCCGCGTTGTGAAACCCCTGAGCGCGACTCTTATATACGGATCAGATTTTTCCCGTTATTTGATTGATCGGATTCAATTTGAGCTAAATCCGCGCGTGGCACAGAAAAACAATTAATGCCCTGCAAAAGCAAATGTAGCGACATAACGACGCACGATATTGCACCTCGGGACAATATTTTGAGCAGCGGTTTTTAATAGAATTCAATGTCTGAAATTCGCCGCTGAGAATTTGCTAACTGCAAACCACAGCTAGGACTGAGAGAAGACCAATGGTTTCGTGGTTGGAGGTCTTCCTGATGATTTTGTTCGTAGCGGCCCTTGCGGACGCCGCGACCCGCCGAAGCAAATCCAGCTCTAATTTCGCAGGCCGAAGGCGAGCGGAAAGCGAATTCCACGAATGGCAGGGTAGCGATGGGCCGCAGTACGGCAACGTCGCGACCCTGGAAGCTGCAAAGCAGGCGTTCCGCGCCGCATGGGATCGGAGGCCGAAGACGAGCAGAAATGGTTAGGCTATAGCCGCTCGCAACCCTCGAGCACGGCGGCCAAGGAAGACAGGCAGGACCTCGATCAGCAGGGCTCCACTTTCATCGCACACTAGCGTGGATTGTGGCCGTAGAGTTTCCACGACAGCTTATCCCAAACGATATTCATCGTTACGAAGATAAAGGCAAACACCCCGCACCACTGCCACGTTTCTCCAGCTCCTCCGGGGCGCCAGAAGTAAGAACTCACGAACAATGCCGCCACGCTAATAGTCCAGGCCTTGGACCCTTCATTGCCTAGCCACTTCTCGCCGCGTTTCAGTTGCGCCATTTAATGTCACCAGTCTTTCACGGCCATGCCGTGTCCCAGGGCTCATAATGGTCACATGATGTTTCTCACTGCCTTATCGATCGGATTCAGTTTGATCTAAATTTGCGCTTTCGGGGCACGTCGGCGCGGGTCATAAAAACGAGACCGCCAATCGGGGGCACACCGGGCGGTCTCGCGCTTCCAGACAAGGGACGGGGGAATTTGGGGGATGGGCCCCTTATCCAGTTCGCTGCTATTTGAAGACGGGGACGCCCGGCTCGCCAGTTGTACTTAGGGACAATGGTACTATCCTATGGCTTATTCCCCTTAGGGCGAAGCAGCGCAACCCATTCGAAGCTCACAGTGCGGCTACACGACCCATCGATAATAGCGGCGCAGCTCCTCGACGGCCTCGCCGGCAACATGCCAGCGCGAAGGGCATGCGAGAGGGCGCGACGCATCAGTTCGGCATGGAATGACTAAGCGGAGCGTCGGCTGCTCCGCTTGGTGCGGTCCCCAGCCGAGCTTAAACCGCTGACGTTCGGTGGGGACCGCTTTTAGCCGGCCAAATTACAAACTCATTAACCATCAGTCTCCGACAAAAGAAAATCCAGCAATTGTCGCCGTTAACCTTAATGCGGCGTTGGCACCGTTATTGAGCGTGATGGATGACGACCGCGCTGGCGGCCCATGAGCTGCGCAGGGGCTTTTATCATGTGCGTCGGCGAAGTTTAGGAAGCACCGTTTCGCCGCAGTCCGAGCATAAACGTCGCGCGAAGGGCCTGCGAGAGCGCGTGGCGCAGGAGTTCCGCGCGGGTCATTGCCAGCCGTCCGGTAAGCAAAGGCGCAGCAGGTCAGAAAACGCTGTCGGTGTCCAAATTCTGTCCGCTGACTCGCCCTTGGGAGAGAGTTCCAATTCATTTCCGGTGTCTGAGAGAGGTCGGAGGGGGCCAGATAACTTCCGCTTTTTTTGAAAGTTTCGGAAACAATAATATCGGCTTTCCACCAGCCGTCACTTGTTGTTCTCTCGGTTTAACTTTCACCTCTTTTGCTGTGGAAGCCGGGCTCTCGCCTGACCGGGCGCACTCCCTCTCTTCGCCACCGGCCTCGGCGCACTCGGTCTGCTCGGTTGGCGCAGGAAGAAGGTCGCAGCAGGCTGATCGGGCTCGGCACATAGGTGGGACATCCCTCTCTCAAATTGAAAGAGGCCGCCCTAGTTGGCGGCCTCTAATTATGTGCATGCAGAAACGACCGGAGTAGGACGACCTACTGCAGAATTGGTGGACCGGAAAAATCTTTTCAAGTTCTGTTATATGCAAACTATTCCTTCCGTGCTGTGATTGGCGTCACTAATGGCGGAGTAATCTTTAGGTCTATTCGGCGGGCGCGAGAGTTGGAAGGGGAAGGCAAAGACATAAAAGAGGCCGACGATCGAGGCGATCTGAATCAAATAACGGTGTGAAAATACTTCACACTTTCATACTGCTAAATCGAAACTTGTGCACCGTTATACACAACCGAGATGCAGAAAGTCGTGATATTGGACACCTGCTGCAAAAAAAGAGGGCCGCAGTAACTCACGGCCCGAGGGGGACGGCCACCGGCGACCGGGTCAGGGTATTGCCGGTTGGCCAACCCACATAAAGGGCCCGCTCGCGTTCATGCTGTAATGCGAAACTGCGGTTATGCCCGTTTTCCACAAACGCGGAACGTCGTCTTCAGGCAAAATCATCCAAGCTATCGCCAAGCGACCCAAGCGCTGACTTATTGAATCGGCGTGGCGGCTGGAAGGAGCGTCCGAATTCCCAAAAATCAGAAAGTAAAGATCCAACTGCTTCTTTGGAACTTTTCTGCACCGCACAAAAAGATTCGTATTTCGCTCCAGTTCTTGCTTAGATGCCGCTCATGTTGTGGCGTATGCGTATCTCACGCGGCCGGCCCAAGAACGCGCCGCCCACTTTCATCCGTCCTTGCCGACCTACCGCCGCCAAGCAGCCTCCGCGGGGCCCCGGCTGGGCGCATGAATTGAAGCATGACGGCTACCGGCTGCAAATCCATGTCGGAGATGGGCGGGTGCGGCTCTACACAATGAATGCCAGCGATTGGTCGGATCGCTACCCGCGCATCACCGAGGAAGCGGCGCGTGTCAGGGGCTCTGCCATTCTCGACGCCGAAGTGGTCTGTCTCGATGACCAGGGCCTGGCGCAGTTCCATACTCTACACAGCCGCATAGCAGATCATGATGCGGTCGCATGTGCGTTCGATCTCCTGGCACTCGATGGCGACGATCTCCGGCGTAAGCCGCTCACGGAGCGCAAGGCCGCGCTCCGCAAGCTCCTGTTCCGCTCGCGTGATGGAATTCAATACGTCGAACACGCCGAGGGGCACGGTGACAAAATGTTCGCGGCGGTCTGCGAACTCGGACTCGAGGGCATCGTGTCGAAGAAGTTAAACGCGCCCTATCGTTCGGGGCCGTCGAATAGTTGGATCAAGGTGAAGAATCCCAAGGCCCCAGCTGCCACGCGGATCATCGACGGGAGCTTCTGATGCGGCACGTAACGCTCGTTCCCTCCAATGACGTGACCGTGCATGTGGTGCTTGGGGACTTTGGCAAACTCGGCCCAGCGTGGATTGAGATTGCCGAGGATAGCGCAGACGAGGACTCGATCGTCGAGGGCATTTTGTGCGGCGAATTTGCCCGCCCCTTGCGCGTGGTGGCGTTTAACACCGAAGAGGGATGGTCGCGCGACGTTAGCGAGGATATCGCCCTGAAGCTGATCGCGGCAGCGCGGGACGGCGGTCGAGAGCTAAGAGCGGGCGCGCGGGAGTTCGTCGAGCGAGCTACCGGGCGGGATGTGTCCGAGCTCGCATGACCCGCGCAGAACTCCTGCGCCACGCGCTTTCGGTCGCACTAAATAAAAACCTCCGGAATCGATGAAATTCACGAACTCGAACGGAATAGGAGGACTTTATGAAGTCAGTGCGTAACAAGGCGTTATATATTTTAGTGGTGGTGGCCGGAGTACATCTCCCGGCTTTTGCAATGGCGCAAGTTCCGCTAGAGACACTGCGGGCCTGCCTGGAGATTGAAGATCAAAGCAAGGAACGTTTGGACTGCTATGACGAGAAGATACCGCCGCAGCCAAAGCAGGTTTCTTCTCCAGCGAAAAAAGTCGAAGACTGTCGTTATTTAAAAGAAGAGGATGAGCGTCTTAACTGTTTCAATCGGTTTGTGAATGCACCCCCGAAAAAGACTCCAGCTCAGCAAAAGCGCAAGAAATCCTGAAGCTATTGATGTCCGGCATCTTCAAAAATAACTGACGCATGACCCGCGCTTAACTCCTGCGCCGCTCTCTCACAGGCACTCCGCAAATGCATGTTTGGCGCCAAGCGACCCGCATAGATTGGAATGGAAAGGCCGGCAACAGTGGAGACTATCAGCGGCCGGTTGTTACCGTGGCGTCCAGCGCTTGTTGGACAGCGGTGTATTCACGAGACCAGAATTCGGAAAACCGCTCAAGTCTCGCAGGGTTCAACTCGTTGTGACCGATGCCAGCGAACCAGTTGCGGCTCCAGTCAACCGCAAAGTCCCACTTGTTGACCCTTGGTGGATGCATGCGAAAGTTTAAGTCCTGAAGCGCAGCCGCCACGGATTCACGCCTGGCGGCGCGGAGGATCGGATGATCTGACAATTCCCCGAAATGATCTGAGGATTCCCTGAATATGATGCGCTCATATTCCCAAAACACCGGTTCGAACAGCGAGTCTCTGCCATCGCTCGAGGGATTCACCCGATCCACAAGTGCTAGCAAGACATTTGCTTCGCGATAAAGGAAAACCTTTTCGCGAAAATCAGCGTGGACCGCTTCAGGCAGGTGGAGGGTCGTTGGGGCGACTTGCGGATCGTACTTCTCGGCCATCTGGTGTAGCGACGCGGCAATCATGACCGGCGAAGCGCTCAGGAGGCGCTTCTTCTCAATGATTTTAAGCCATGCCATCGCGATTATCCTGGAGGCCGCCGCTTTAGTCTCGAAGTCCCGCGAACAGACTAGCAGGTCGCGTCCTTTTTGGTTCACGAAGCTACGATTGTGCCCGCTTTTCCACAGCAGGGAACTTCGCGGGGAACTTCGCCTTCAGGCAATAAAATCGCCAGTCATGCGGCCCAGCCGAGATCGCCGGACGCCAAATTTGTTTTATCCAGACATGCTCAACTAAGCGCCGGTGTGCGTGCCATTGAGACTAAGGCCAAGATTTCTGGCCTAATGACCCAAAAGATCGAGCTAGCAGTCGAGACAACCACCCCCAACATCGTCCTACGCGACCATCTCTGCGACAGGGTTCACCCAGACAGATCATGCAGGATTGGTGAAGTTGATGTGGGAGTGGCATGAGACAATCGACCAGTTCATCGCCTCCTGTAAGGCAAAGA
>Ga0207802_1000172_pt1 | contig 7969 bp, 8 predicted proteins | sample LuqExpMetageno20_FD_187778 | JGI IMG/M metagenome (GOLD analysis project Ga0207802, IMG submission 187778) | Tropical forest soil microbial communities from Luquillo Experimental Forest, Puerto Rico - Sample 20 (SPAdes) | ecosystem: Environmental > Terrestrial > Soil > Tropical forest ... | reverse complement strand
TTGTGGTGCTTTGCACTTGTGCGCTGGTCGACGCTGCAAAGGCTAGACATAGCATCGCTGCTGCAAATACCAAGATTCTTTTCCCCCAAATGACATTCGATTTCATGGTCGCTTCTCCTTGTTGTTTATGCTGAATGGGCAAAACAATGACTCGACAGGAACCCTCGTTCTTACCTCTTTGCCGATGTTTGAGCGTGGTTCTTGCGAAGGAACCTGTTTCCAAGCCAGGCCAAGATCGCGATGACTGCCAGAAGTCCTACGAAAAGAGGCCAGCGACTCACTGTCGCCTGCGATTGTTCCGGTTCCGTTGTCGTGGTCTGTGTAGCGGCTGCAGTCCCAGTGGCAGTCGCCCCTCCGGCATTACCCGCTGTTGCTGAAGCAGTCGGCACTGGTGTGGGCGCACCTGTCGCGATCAATACCGGCACATCAGGCGGCATCGTTCCGGTTACTTGAGTCTTCTGAGTGACCGAACTTGCCTCGGCCGTAGTAATTTTCGTCGCTGTCACCTTCATCCCATCTTTCAGTCCCCAAGCATCGGTCTCCTGCCCGTCCACCGTAAACTTCTGCCCCTCTGGAATCTTGAACATCTGATTCTGTCCGTTTTCCAGAGTGAGTATGACGGATACGGGTGGATTGACGTGCCAGACCTTGCCGGTAACTGTTTCGATGGTCGTTACCACTTGTGGCGTGGTGGTGGTCACAGTCGTGCGCTGCAATTTCATTCCGGGCTTCAGCTCGTGGATACCGAGCTTCTTGCCGCCCACTGTAGCCATGGCGTTCCCGGGAATGTTGGGAAAGTCGCGAATCGTACCGTCAGGCATTTTGACGAACAGATCATTGCCTTTGACAGCCACGACTTCGCCGGTCTCAATCTTCACCTCTTTTGTTGGCGCCCCACTCGTCGTGGCTGTCTGCGACTGTACTTGCGCGCTCATCGAGGCCGCAAAGGCAATACACAGCATTCCCACGACTGCGGCCACACCGCTGCTTGTCCAACGGCTGCCTGAGTTCATTCTTGTTTCTCCTCCTGAAATTAGATAAACACCTCCAGCTCCACCATTTTCGTTTCATGACTGCACCTTAATGCAGCCGCTTCTTGTTCAGGCGATTGCCAAAGCGAGGCAACAGTGACATTCAGCCCGCTACTCTGAATTCGACGGGAGAATCTTCCAACAAAACTGCCACACATCAGTTGCTGGGCTGTTGCCCCGCCAGGCTTCTGGCATCGCTGTTGCGTCCGTCAGGAACAAACCTTAAGGAGCCTGCTGTCACTGCTTGCCCGACGAAAGGTTTTTTGGGGACTTGGCCTCCAACAGTGCGAGCATGTCCTTAGCAGTTGCAGGCGCGTGTACCTTCCCGGCCCAGATCTCCTCCCCCGTCACTTTCTTCCCGTAGAGATCCGCATTCGCGCCGTTGTCAGGCCCAAGGGAGGTTCCTGACAAAGACACTCCGCCGAATACACCGTTCGCACGGGAATAGGAGAGCATTTCCGTACTCATGTTGCCAGAGGTGGAAGCTTCCGCAGTACGCCCCACCGGACCAGCGGCTATGCTGGCGTCGGCGCCCAGCTTGACTTTTCCGTTCATAACCGTGCGTGCGCCCTTGTCATTGAGTACCAGGATGACGTAATCAACAGCCTCCCCACCGGCCTGAAACCCGATACTGCCGCCACTGGACTGCATCATGATGGGTGCGCTCCAGGGACCATCGAACTTCTGGCCAGTCCGGCAGGTCATCAAGCCCTTACCATATTGACCGGCAATGATGAAACCGCCTTTCTTGACAGACGGCAGGATGATCACGCATTCCGATTTGTTCAGCAGGTCGGTCGGAATGCCGTTTTCACTGTTGACGAGCGCGTCGAGCGCCTGCCCGGATTCCGTGACGCGCTGGTTCTCGTTTTGGGACTTGTCCTCGGCAAATGCAGTGACGGCGGTAAATAGGCAGAGGACGGCGAAGGCGAGGCTAGCGATCCAAATCAAGTTAAAGAAGCGTGGACGGTTCTTACGTCGATTCATGGGAAATCTCCTTCTCGCGCAGATGTGCCGCGCGTCCGAGGTACGCTTATTTATTCGAGGTCTTAAATGTCGCCCGAAGTGGCTAGCCAGCGGTTCACTATAAAGTCGTGAACCCACGAGGCGCAACTGCGCCACAGAATGAGGCAAGGTCGAAGTGGGTTAGCCAACCTCTACAGAATCGAGGAGGGGAGTCGCTCGCAGCTCGTCCGCCGTCATCGATTCTGGGCGTGTGCTGGCAGGCCCGGAGTACGCACCGTATTATACACCTCGAATGCAAGCGGCTGATATGCCAATCGTGCTCAGCGGTGGCTTCGATTACAGCCCACTGCTCTGCGTACTTGAGCGCTGACCCCCGACTTGCGGGTAGGAACGCCGGAATGGCGATTCAGGGGGCCGAACGATAAGTTCGGCACTAATGGGCCAACCGCGCTCCTCCGCGAGTCAGACTCTCTTCGCGCGAGGTAGAGTCATTCCTAAGTTCTCCCTCTTGTAGGGCTTGGGCGAGGTTCAAGATTTTCGTGCGTAGCTCCGGAGTGAGCGGGACAGGCACCGCGCAACTGGAGGTTGCAGACAAACAGGATTCCATGATCTTGATGGCGTTGCCCCGCATGGTGCTATTCCAGCGTTCGGCTACGTCCTGAGCCATCAAGGCGAGCAGGTTGTTAGCGACGTCACCTGCCGACTTCGCAGCATACATGCCACTGCCCAAGGGGGTCCTGATAACCCCTCCGGCATAGTAGCTCGTGTAAAAGCATACGTACGCATCGTTGGATTGCTCACGCGACTTGCAGTCCGCTTCAAACACGAGTCCAGAGGAATCGTCGAGGTTGGGGACTAGAGAGAAGAGATTCGAATGGGGGGCGATCTTCTCACGAAACGCGCTCATCATCTCAGCCGATGATCGATTCGTGCTGTCTGTCACTGTAGAGATTTCGATAGGCTGGCTTTCCGATTCGTCGGTTTCAGCCCTTAAGAGACATGAGCAGACACACATGCCCACCAAGACGAAGGCACAGAGGTAGCGGCGCATGGCAGGATTGTAAGGGAGCCGGTCGTTTTAGCGCTACCAAAAATACTGGCGCATTTAAATGAAAAACCCGGTCAAGTATGCTTACGGGCCACCTACTTTTGATGCTCGAGAACATTTTTGACGTAAGCTAACGACTTCTGCAGATTTGAGACGGAGCGGCTCACTGCTATCTTTCGTTCCATCGAGGCCTTCAAACCGCCTGCCAACAGCGCTTGTTCGCAGGCCATGGTCTTCGCCAGATAAAAGCCGGGGTGCTTGGGATCGTCGCCAAGAATCAAGAAAGTGAGATCGAGCGAGGTCTCAAAGTAGTGACTCGAATAGAGCTGCTTATCCGCAATGACGTACGCAGCCTCACCGGACTTGTCGCCGCGCATCGTCAGGACCTGGATGATAAACAGTGTTGGCTTAAGGCCGAAGTTCACCCGCTCCCAGCGAAAGGTGTTCTGCACGTTCGGCATTCCTGCGTTCGGATAATCGAGGATGTACTTGTTGAAGTCCGGCAAATCCTTGGGCAACACCTGGTAATAGCTGAGCATGTATTCGAACTGATCGGCGACGTTAACCTGTTGGCCCTTGTCGTTGTAGGACCGATCCGAATATATGATCGCCCTCTTTTTGGTATTCCTGCAGCCGCGACAAAGCGAGTTTCTGGAGCAGTTGGTTTGCCTGCCGGTCTTTCAATTCGACGCTCAAGATTGCCCACCAGGGTTGATGAACTACTGGGGATATGCGCCAATCTCGTTTTTCTCTCCCCACCAAGCTTACAGTTCGCGGCGGGACGGATCAGGCCCAGTGGATGAGTTTCGTGACATGGTTAAGGCATTACACCGTGTTGGGATCGAAGTCATTCTAGACGTAGTCTTCAACCACACGGCGGAAGGAAACCAAGCTGGCGCGACGCTCAGCTTTCGGGGAGTGGACAACAGCACGTATTACATCCTGGACCAAGACCGCTCCAGATATGCCAACTACACTGGCACGACGGTGTCCCAGCCATAGTTGCAGGTTGAGGGGCGGTTCTCGACCCGACACTTGGTAGAGTCGGGTTGGAAACTTTCTCAGAGAAAGGAGAACCGCCTTGAAGAGAAGCTATCACGCCATTACCACGAAAGGGCCAACGAACGTCCGCAGACTGGCGGAGTTTTTCAGCCGCAACGGGCAAGGCTTGCTGCCGATGGTCGATCTGATCGAACAATCGCGGCTGGCAGTCGATGAGCTGATCGATGTAGCTGGGCGAGCCACGATCGAAGCCGTCTTGCAGTTATCGGCCGAGCAGTTGGCGGGGCCGCGGACGCCGGGGCAGCGACGCCAGCAACTGCTGTGGCACGGCCGACAAGCGGGTCGTGTGTGTCTGCGGGAGCGCAAGCTGGGCGTGAGTAGGCCGCGGCTCCGGGAAAAGGGCGGTGGCGAAGTGGCAATCCCGGCCTACGCGGCCATGCAGGAAAATGGGCTGAGCGAGCGGGTGCTGGAGGTGTTGCTGCGCGGGATCTCGACGCGGCAGTACGCGGAAGTGTTGCCGGAGATGGCATCGACCTGCGGCGTGTCGAAGTCGAACGTGAGCCGGGAAGCGGCGGAGGCCGGCGAAGAAGCGCTGAAAGAGCTGCTGGAGCGGCGCTTCGATGAGGTAGATCTGTTGGTGATTTACATCGATGGCATGATGTTCGGCGATCACCACGTGATCAGCGCGGTGGGCGTGGATAGCGCCGGGCACAAACATGTGCTCGGCATCCAGCCGGGAGCGACGGAAAATGCCGCCGCGGTCGAGGACTTACTGCAGCAGTTAGTGGCGCGCGGCGTGGACCCGAAGGCCAAGCGGCTGTTCGTGATCGATGGGGCCAAAGCCTTGCGGGCAGCCATCGCGAAAGTCTTTGGCCCGCAACATCCGGTGCAGCGTTGCCGCAATCACAAGATTCGCAACGTGTGCGAGCGGCTGCCCGAAGAGCACAAGGACCAGGTGAGAGCCGCCATGCGCGCCTCCTATAAGCTGGAGGCCAAAGCAGGCATGGCACGGCTGAGAAAGCTGGCCGACTGGCTGGAGCAGGAACAGCCCGCTGCTGCCAACAGTTTGCGGGAAGGGCTGGAGGAATGTTTCACGATCAACCGTCTGGGGATTCCACCTTCGCTGCATCGCTGTTTGGCCACGACCAACTTGATTGAAAGCCCGCAATCGGGGGTACGCATGCGGACGCGTCGTGTGTGTCGCTGGCGAGACACAGCCATGGTCGAGCGCTGGGCCGCGGCCTCGTTCCTGGCGACGGAGAAGAACTTCCGCCGCATCATGGGCTGGAAGGATCTCTGGCAACTAGAAGCGATCTTAGGAAGAAAAGCGATGGAAACTGCTGCAGTCCGGCAGGAGGTCGCGTAACATGATTCCGAGTGCCGCTCCTTCAACCTCTAACTACGCGCGGGACACCATCACGGGATCTTTGTTCTTGCACAACTTATCCTGAAAAACGAAATTGAGCCTTGAAACCTCCCTTTCCTTGCCGGAATTGATCGAGGGTAGGGTGCGTTTAGGATCAAGTGACGGTGGCAGACTCCAACTTCGGCGAAGTTGGATTTTCCCAGCTCAATATCTTGTCGATCAGGGGGTTGCGGGTTTTCAACCCACCCCAACTTTGCGACAGGTGCAGGACCAGGCGGCGGCCCGAGCGGCCCAGAATGGCACCGCAGGTAAACACTTGGGTGCGTAGCGTTGCCGGTTCGCGATAAACGGGCAGGCCGGCAGCGCGCTGAAACTCGCTGAGCAAGTTGAACAGCAGCAAGACGGCCTGGAAAGCCGCTTCGGTGGCGAAGAACGATTGCATGCAGAAACCGTCGGCTCCCAGATCGTGTTTGAGTTCGGCGATGCGATTTTCCATGTCGGCCCGTCGGTTGTAATCGCGCCAGATTTCTTCTGGAGCATCGCTGCGGTTGGTAACGAAAAGGCGAAAGGTATAGCCGGGTACGTCCAGCAGCTTGCGGCCTACGCTGCTACGGCCTTCGCGCAAGAGTTCCCGCACCACGACAAAGCGCCGTTGCGTTTGCCAGCCCAGCAGCGAAACACGGAACTCGCCCACGCAATAGTTTTCATCCAGAGCCTTCCAGGTTCCCACTCGCTGGGCTTCACGTTTGATCCATGGAGTCAGTCGCGCCACTACAATGTAGGGCAGCAAGCGCTGCTCCAAAAAGCTCAGCAGCTTGTCGTCGAAGAAGCCGGAATCGGCTCGAACCACGCGGATGTTCTGGCACTGCTGCCACAGGGCCAGAGCTTCTTCGAGAAACTCCACGACTCCACGGGCTGGCCCGCAGTTGCCGCTGCGCAGCCAGCCGTGGAGCAGGAAATGAGCTTCGGCCAGCACCGCCAGCAAAGGGTGATGACTGGGCCGACCGTGCTTGCGGGGGTTGTGTCCTTTCAGCGAGCCTTCCTGCTTTCCGTAACGCTCGAAGACGGTGGAGTCCAAATCCAGACTGTAGCCCTGGCTGCGTGGCGGCAGGCGTTGCATCTGCCACTGTGCCAAGGGATCGAACAGACGATGCACGTCCCCCATACCAAAGCGTCGGAAGAGATTGCGAATGGTGTCGTCAATGGGAAAGCGCGACAGGCCCAGCACGGCATGCAAAGCCTGGTCGCCCCGTAACCAGTTGGCATGGGCAAAGCGTTTGGCCCCCGCCAACACCACCACGAGAAACGCGGTGAAGGTCGCTGTGGGATCGATGTGGTTGGGCGAGCGCCACTGCACTGGCATGTGCTGCCGGACCTTCTCGACAAAACCCAGCTTGTGAAGAAAAGCTACCAAGACCGTAACCCCGCCCAGCGGCGTCACGGCACGCTGCGTCTCGCGCAGAATCACCCGCTCGTTGGACAACAGTGCGACGATCTCACGCGGGACTGGATTGTCCGCTACCTTTGGTTTCATCCTCCTGTTGTCTCAAATTCTTACGAGCGACAAAACACGGAGCTTCGGAATTCAGGATAAGACGCCGGCGACGCAGGCGACCACTGCCGTCAGCACCAGCGCATTGGCCGTGTAGCGGGCGGCGTACTGTCGATCTCCTACAGCGTAAGAGTGGGCAATGTAGTTGGTCAGCGAACTGGCAATGCCGAGGTCGAGCAGGTTGAGAAAGACCACGGTACTGGCAATGGTGGCCCACACACCGAAGCGCTCAGCGCCGAGATACCGCACTGCGAGCGGAAGCGAAACCAAGGTGAAAAGTGAAGACAGAACGCGCGCCGCGGCTCCGGAGGAAACCGCGGCGGCGATGCGTCCGCCGCGCGACTGGCGCCAGCCGGAAAACATCAGGCCAGTCCCGCGACCGCCGCACGGTTGAAATCTGGCTGCGGCTGCGTTTGACAGGCGATAAAAGGTTGTCGCAAGAGCAGCGCAGGCGAAGGCCGGGGGAGAAGCTCCAGCGCCGCTTCCACCACCTGCTCGACCGAGACTTGCAGAATGCAATGAGGCTCTGCCGACTGGCAGGAGGTGGTACATCCGCGAAGACCCATCATCGGTTGCAACACCCGATGGCGCGCGCAGTAAGGAGCAAAGCGCACCGGACTGTTGGCGTGATTAGGATTGCCGTTCGCTGGGTGTCGAGACACGACCAGCGTCGGGCAGTTCATCGCGGCCGCCAGGTGCGCCGGTCCGCTGTCGTTGCCAAGGAACAGATCGCATCGTTCCAGCACGGCGCACAACGCCCGCAGTGGAAGCCCGCTGAGGATGTAAGGAGGCACCGGCAACTCCACGGAGAGCGCCGAAGCCTCGTGGTCCTCTTCACTCGAACAAACGATCACGGGCTGAACCCTGCGCCGTTCGTTGAGCCGCGCTATCACTTGGGCGTAGCGTTCCGACGGCCACTTGCGACCGGAAGCTCGTCCACCGATGCCGAAGGCAACCAGCAGTCTCCCGCCGTCGTGGTGCTTCAGCAGTTCGGCGGCAAACTT
>Ga0207802_1000164_pt1 | contig 8174 bp, 9 predicted proteins | sample LuqExpMetageno20_FD_187778 | JGI IMG/M metagenome (GOLD analysis project Ga0207802, IMG submission 187778) | Tropical forest soil microbial communities from Luquillo Experimental Forest, Puerto Rico - Sample 20 (SPAdes) | ecosystem: Environmental > Terrestrial > Soil > Tropical forest ... | reverse complement strand
CGTGCCGTTCGCGCGACCTGGCGACGATGCTGCCATCAGGCGCGATCAACGAGAGTTCGCCTTCAAATGGCTTCTCCGCGGCGACGATTACTCGTAAAGGTGCGCCTTTCCATGGCGCAAGCGGCGATGCCAGAACCGCAAGCCCAACCTCGCCCTCACAGATACTGGAACGACTTTCCGCCTGCGCTCCCACAGCTGGGTAACCAAATGCGCCAGTGATCAGCAACAATGCCGTCACGATGGCAGTAAGTTGACGTGCCAGAAGCAATTGAGCCTCCTTACTTCCTTGATTGTAATTGCGATCGCTTTGCCTGAAACATGGCACAAAATTCTTCAGCAAGCGAATTCGATATGAAGTCGTCTAAGTCGCATAGGTCGCAGCCATTGTCCATTTCGGGTCAACCCTGTTGAGGATACTGTTGAAAAATATCGTCAGCCAATTTTCAATAAGCGTAGTACGAACAGCGTCGCGACCGTACTCTTTTTTAAAATTGGCTTATTTTTGACACACAAGAACCAAATTGAAGCGCACGCCCGCTCTTGAGCCCCGGAAGGGACGCATGCGCGCTTGTGACCCCTAGATACTGACAGAGCCCAATAGGACAGCAATGACCAAGGTAATCAAGAAGCGTACGCGGCTTGGCAATAGGGGGATATTAGCTTCGTAGCCGGCGGAGGAATGGCTCAGGGGAGCGATACGTCTACCTCGGGATGATGTCGCATGCATTAGCTCCTTGCAGCCCATCGCGAATATTTCGACGGGAAATCACGCATTAGCCGACGCAGCTGATTTTCATTCTTAGTTGACATGTCACAGACTGTACCTCGGGACAGTATATTAAATGGTTCACCCGCACTACCCTTTTTGAAACCTTCGAATTTTTTGGTCGCTATCGCAGCAGCAGGACTGTTGCCTGGGGACGATCAGAGGCCGTACAAGAGATCAATGCCACCTAAGCGGTGGACGTGCATTCGACGAATCACCCCGGACTGTGGGCAATCACAGCCGCGATCGGTTCGGTAGCGGCTTGCCTTTGCGCTCCATAGTGGCCAGTGTGGTTCGGTTGTATGCTGTTTAGCGGTCAGGTCAGAAGGAGAGTGTTACATGCGTTATAAGGTGAGGAATATCGCTGCGCTCAAAGTGATCCTTGGCGACTTGCCTGACAGGACCCGGGTCGAGGTCGATCGACACATTAAACTGTCAGCAAAGACAGTCGGCGAGCTCCGAAAGATGATTGATTGGCCTGAGGTTCTGGCGATAACTACCCCCCGGGAAGGCAGCTCGGAAAGCGTAGTAAAGGTGAGCAAGCCAAGCATAGCGACTCGGACCTCGCCAAAACAGTAGCCACGCAGTAAAGACTTGCTGAGGACTGCGGTTGATGCCGCGGGTTTTGGCGACCCATTTCTGGACCGCAAATCGATCCGGCCAGGGTTTTCACAACGAACGGTGGAAAAATTGATAAACAAGCTCCCCATGACAACCGTGGGTCACTCGGCTCTTGAGGATGAACTGAAGCATCGCATCGGGACCGAGCGTCCTCGCCTCATTCAGCGTATTCAGGAAGCAATTGCTGACGACTCCAACCTGGCTGAGAATTCGGAATACCAAGCAGCAAAGGCAGACCAGGAGATCAACGAGGGGCGCATTGCCGAACTCGAAGACAAGCTCGCGCGCGCCGAAGTGATCGACGTGTCAAAGCTTTCCGGTGATACCATCAAGTTCGGAGCTACGGTGACATTGGTCGATGAGACTAGTGATGAGAAGAAGGTTTGGCAGATAGTCGGTGAACCAGAAGCCAACGCTAGCAAGGGAAAGATTTCGGTAACTTCCCCAATCGCGCGCGCATTGATCGGCAAGACCGAGGACGCCACCGTGGAGGTTGAGGCTCCGGGTGGCGCCAAGATCTACAAAGTCCGGAAAGTTGAATGGCTTGAGAGCGGCTCAAGCAAACGAGAACGATGATAAAGGTGGTGCCGTTGCGATATTTTCGTTATTGCTTCGATACGAACACTGCCTAAATTTCTGGTGCGACCGCCAACAATCCGGCTTCAACTCTTTCCGGTCGCCTAGTCTTTTAGTGCCAACGCAACGTGAGCGAGGATAGTCCGAGTACGGCGTTAACTGCGACCGAACCTTGGACTGAAACCGGCTGCAAAGCAAAGGTACGTCCCGAGCCGCCGAGCAGAATGTTAGCACCAGCTCCAATGCCCAGACCAACGTCCCCAGATACTCCGACATAGTCGCCAGCAAGTGCTCCGGCCGGCACGCCGGTGGTTGGTGCAAACACGGCCCAGCCTAACGCACCACCAGCGCTGACGCCGATGTCTAGACCCACAGTGTTGATGGCGCCGTCGTAAGACTGGAGTGGTGTCCGATCGCTTGGTGTGAAGACACACTCCAAGGACTGGCGACCGGCTATCACAAACCCAACGCTGGGATTGACCTTGCAAGAGAGGCCACCAACCTGTGCCCACGTCTGGGGTGTTGTTTGTGCTCGGGTCGGCGTAACTTGGCTAATCCCGATGGTCGAAACTATAGCTGTGATAACAACTAATTCGATACCGCGCATAGTTTAACCCCCATGTTGTGGTCCACCTCGGACATTAAGGTCGATTTGCCAATGTGTCCTGGTAACAATGCCTAATTATAAAGTCTACTCAGAAAATGCCAATTATGATGGAACAGCATACTCGTAGACACATCAACAAGACCATAATAATCGAGACTCGCACCAAATGCATGGGGGGCATTGTCCAGCTACCTCTCTAAGGTGATGGGTCCCCTGCTAAGGAATTCGCTTCAGCCCGAAGATCAAACCGGCAAGCGACATTTTCGGGCAACACAAACGGAACTCAAAAGAACTATCTGCGGCTCATGCGGCAGCCGTAGCCTTGATGATTCTCGCGTGCAGCAAGCTATGAAGTCGTTGCCGTTCTTTCACCCACAAAAAAACACTAATGAGCAAGCTATCAAGCACAATTTGCGCCGATGAGACGTCTAACCCTGCTTCTGCTAAATCCCAAATAAGCTGCCGTTGACGGTCGACACAGGCAACCATTTCCCGCACTTGGCCGTCTGCCTTGGCCAATTCGGCAACGAGAGAACTGTCGGTGTTGTCTTCAGGTTGCATGCTGTAGATGCCGGCGGATATGAAATCATAGATTCTCACTGCTTAACTGTCTGTGACAGCCATGCAACACCGGACAAATTTTGGATGAGGTTGAATTCCCTTACGTTCTTTCACACACGAGGTAAGCCGATAGGCACGCTATCGAGCATGGTATGGTTAATGCTTATGGTTAATGAGCATGTTCCTGTGGCACCACTATCCGGTCCTAGGCTATGCCTGCTGGGATTCTCAGAAACAATGACGGCGACGAGATAAGGATTGAAGTAAAACAATGCATCTGCAGCAGCGAATATTGGTGACCGGCGGTTCTGGTTTCCTCGGCTCACACCTCTGTGAGCGTCTCTTGGCCGAGGGAGCGGAAGCAATTTGTCTCGATAATTTTTTCACTGGAGCGCGGCGCAATATAGAACACCTGATCGGCCACAAACGGTTCGAAATCATTCGGCACGACGTAACTTTCCCAATCTATATCGAAATTGACCAAATTTATAACTTGGCGTGCCCAGCATCCCCGATTCACTATCAGCGCGACCCGGTTCAGACGACGAAAACCAGCGTGCATGGCGCAATCAATATGCTCGGACTGGCCAAGCGGGTGAAGGCAAAAATCCTCCAGGCGTCTACGTCGGAAGTTTATGGTGATCCCAATGTACATCCCCAATCCGAGGATTATTGGGGACATGTCAATCCGATCGGGCCGCGTTCGTGCTACGATGAAGGAAAGCGTTGTGCTGAAACCCTGTTCTTTGATTATTGGCGCCAACACAAATTGCGAATCAAGGTCGCCCGTATCTTCAATACTTACGGCCCGCGTATGCACCCAAACGATGGGCGGGTTGTGTCAAACTTTATCGTCCAGGCATTACAGGGACGCGATATCACGATTTACGGTGACGGTTCTCAGACGCGATCATTCTGTTACGTTGATGATCTTATTGACGGATTGGTCCGCCTTATGGCGTCGCCCGATTCGGTCGTCGGTCCTATCAATATGGGAAACCCGGTTGAGTTTTCGATGCTGCAGCTTGCAAAAACGATTTTGGACCTAACAGGATCGCGCTCGAAGATTATTCATCGACCATTGCCGCAGGACGATCCACGACAGCGGCAACCAAACATCGAAAAGGCGCAAGAACTGTTGGATTGGAGGCCTGCGATCCCTCTGAAGGAGGGTCTGATCAAGACAATAGCCTATTTTGAAGACCTTATCCGTGAACCAGGGCTTGCGGAGTTATTTCGCTAGCGGCTCGGAAGCTCGAGAGTTGAATGGTTCCTGTCTGCTCAGCTGCGGAGTAACTGCAGTTGCCTAGTTGCATCCTCCGGATCTCCCAGCAAGTTGGCGCAATAGATTGGTCACACCACGACTGCCAAGTCCGGCCGCAAGGATGTGCCCCCGCGCTCCTATTAAGCTTGACGCTTTAGCTTACTTCATGAATTCCGTACGGTTCTGTGTCAAAGAAAATAACATTGCCGCGCACACAACTTCCATATGAGGGCGTGGGCTCGATTGCTTTCGTTGCAATAAAGTCGAAGTCGATTCGGTCTTCTAAGGGATCAGTCGCGAATACAGAACGGCGCTGGAGAAATGTGATGTCGAAAATTCTGTGTACGGTCGTTGCGCTATTGATTTTGGTGGCAGTCTATCCCGTTTCGGCGCAGGCACGCGGCGGCCATTTCGGTGGCGCTTGGCACGGGGGTTCACACGGAGCTTTTTTTGGGGGTGCTTGGAACGGAGGTTCACACGGAGCTTTTTTTGGTGACGCTCGTTTTGGTGCTGCGCCCTGGGGTGCTCGTTACTATGGCGGAGTCTATCGTCGGGTTCGACCGGCCTGGGGCGGCGTCTATCGCGGCGGTGTTTGGCCAGGCCGATACTATGGGCACTACCACGGTAATTGGCGCGAAAGCTATTCGCCCAATTGGGGCTGGGGTGTCGCTGCAGGTCTTTTGGCTACGGCGCCAGCTTATTCCTATTATGATGTTGGGTTCGGCGACGATTACGGATTCGAAGTGCCTGCTTATAATAGTGCTGTTGCCAACTGCATGCAGCGCTTTCGGTCTTTTGATCCAGCCTCGGGCACCTATATCGGCCGTGATGGGAATCCCTATCCGTGCCCGTGAGCGCTGGACCTAAATATTCGAGCCGCCGGGGCCCATCACCAATCTAGCCAGGTCTGTTAATTCGCTGGCGGCAGTGGAAGCTCAAGAATCGCGGTTGTTTGCTCTTTCTGCAGTGTAGCTTCTCGCCCTTTCAGCGATTTAAGCATCCAGCCCAAATGGCTCTCGCCTACTTTCAAACGAACGGCGTCCTTTGTCGGTCCATCTAATAAAATAGCGACCCCATCATCGTTTCCAGCGATAATTCCAATCAAGGTGAGGGGTGGCCGATTTGAGAAGGGCAACGAATTTGACTGGATCGGCAGTGGCTCGGTAGCAGGCAGTGGGTGCCGCGAAGGAGAAAAAATTGGCCGTTCCCTGGTGGCGGTTAATGAGGTCAACGGAATAGCCCACAACGGATTGGCGACAGTACTTGCAGCTTCCGATGCGGGATCGTCAGCAGATTTCGCAACGCTACGATGGGACGACGTATTAATCAGGTTTGTCATTAATCCGCCATCAGTCAAATGTTGCGAGACGGCGATGACAAGCCCAACAACGGTCGTCAGCCCAAGGACAACGGCTGATTTAGCCTGTAATGGTGCGCGTAAAGATATCACTTCGTAGCCCCCCATAGTCCGGACACCGTCAGCACTACATGCATGCGTGCATTATCTCCCGGTTCTGCCGGCGCCTGCGCATCCAACCTGTCGATAAACAAAAACGGCATCCCCGCCTCGATATCATAAAGGACCCGCTGCAGCACGGCCTGCTCAAGCTCACAAGTGGCCATCACGGTCACATAGCCGTCCTTGGATGGTGCCCCCTGCCGCTCGATTTCGGACGAGATCACTGTGCCGCCAGCACGCGTGACTACGTCGGTAATTCCCTGCAATAGTGTTGCGCTCGCAACCGTTGCAGTTTTGCCGTCCAAAACTGGCGATCCTGCGGGCCAGGGCGCCGTCAGCGCGCCATGATCTCCAGACGAAGCACGGTTACGGCCATCGAATCGCGCAAGCATTTCAAGAGCGGTATTTCGGATTCGATACTGCTCCACAATGTCCGTCACCATAAAAATGCTGGTCAGACACAAGACGAGGACGAGCACGAGATAGATCAGCGCGGAAAGACTGGGGGAGCGTGTGAAGTAACGCTCTACAGAATGAGCGGAAATCATGACAATGGTCCAAAGGGTTGCACAATCGCTTCGATGTTGAAGTGCTCGTCATCCGAGTTCGGCGATCGTGTTGTTGGCGCGAAGAAACTTGCGCGTGCGAAGCGACCCGATTGCTCGATTAGCCCAACGAGCGCGGCGGCATTCCGAGTAATCCCTGTCAGACGCAGCTTGTTGCCTTCCACGTGCACCTCGGTCACGTACGTATCGTCGGGAAGAATTTTTGAGAGGGTTTCCACGGCAAGTACGGTCAAGGGCGCCTCGTGCTTGCGCCGCTCAAGCTCCCGCTTAACCGTTGCAGGTGACGGCGATCCACCTGTGCGTGCGAGACCCGCAGCGCGGACCTCAGAAATCTGGCGTGCAAGTTCTTCTTGTTGTCCCGAAAGGCTCGTAGTTAGGATTGTATCGGCGCCAAGCGCAACGCCAGCGATGATGCCTACGGCAGCGAGAGTAGCAACAAGTGTCTTGCGGATTTGGCTAACATTCTTTGCTCCGCGGCCTCTTTCCTCCCAGACTTTAATTAATTCCGCGTTGGGATAATCCTCTGGCGCAGTCGTAAAAACGGCGATTGACTGCGCACCGAAGTCGACAATTGCCTGCACGTAAGGCTTGATCAAATTGAGCGCTGTTGCCGCGATGGTGACGGCCATCTTTTCTGCGTCGGTTTCGATTGGTTGGCTCCAGCCGAATGCGGCATTGTCAGCATCCCAAGGCGTTAACCGATCGATCTGAGAGCGCACGATGCCCGGCATAAATTCACTGGCACGATTGGGAAGCTCGAGCGGCCGGAAGATAAATCGGTCGGAGCGCAGTACCAATTCGATTTGGCTGTTTGAGAAAGTCTCTGCCAGTGTTCCCAATTCTGAATTATCAAATCGGCCGTCAACAACTCGAATTTGGTCGCGGGTCACCTGTAAGTCGCTCGATTGCTGATTTACTTGTGGTACGAACTCGCCATTTTCATTTTCGACCAGACGAATTGTACGTTGCAAGGCAAACCGGCCGACCATATCCGAGACAAAGTTAGCGACAGAATCAATCCAGCGGGAACACGCGTCCCTGGTCGCAATGAGGGTCATTGTCACAGTTTTGTTCATAGGCCGGCATCCGCAATTGTCTGGTCGAATCCATCACGCCAAGCCAAGACGGCGTATGGTTGATCGCCGTCATCAAAGAGCAGGACAACGACTTCGGCGTTTTCTGAGTGGCCGTTGTCAAAGGCGACGCGAACCGTGACGCGAAACGTCTTACCAGTCTCCGCGGTTACGTATTGCTGTGCGTCCTTCAGCAATGGCAATAGGGCGTCTGCATTTTCTGGCGCGGCTTGCCGCTGTGCCAAGAATGTATTCAAAAGGTCCGCGGTCATTCCCGGCAAAGCCGCAATTACTTCCGGCCTGGCGTCGAGCACGTTCACTTGTGGGCGACCGCTGTATACCGTGACGAACGGCAAAGCGCGTTCGACGAGGGGCGCCGGCAGATCACGGACCAAAGACAGTTCATTGGCGTGAGGAAATGCGGCTCCTCGTGGCTGGTAGCCAAGGTTAGCGAATTGGTATGACGAAGTTTCTGAATCCACACCTTTAGATGGGGGAGTTCGCCACCCGACGATCCGGTCGCCATAGAGGTTAGCCTCATCCGGAGAGGCCCCGAGACTGACAAAAAGTCCGGCTAACAGCTCCTTTGGTGCTTTATTGAGATCAATCCGAGCGGCCTCCGACCGGAATTCGACCGCAACATTTGCTTCTCCCAAGCGAAACTCAAACTGCCCATGTGGC
>Ga0207802_1000158_pt1 | contig 8346 bp, 7 predicted proteins | sample LuqExpMetageno20_FD_187778 | JGI IMG/M metagenome (GOLD analysis project Ga0207802, IMG submission 187778) | Tropical forest soil microbial communities from Luquillo Experimental Forest, Puerto Rico - Sample 20 (SPAdes) | ecosystem: Environmental > Terrestrial > Soil > Tropical forest ... | reverse complement strand
AGTCAGAGCGGAAGATAACCTCTCGTCTCACCAACCTCGCCGAGATTTTCGGCGCACGCCGGCAAGCGTTTTGACACGGCCAAGACCCGAAGCAGACATTGACGGCATATGAATGAGAGGCGATTGAAGTCTTTTTCTTGCCCCTTCCAGAGGATTAGTTTGAGCCGCTACGATCCTGTCTGTTGCCGACAATGAGGCTACGCGACTCTGTAGCGCCTCAAGCTGACGCGGAGTAAGCATGCATGTCAGCCGAGCTATTCGGATGGCTAGCTATATTATGCGCCCCGGGGATTGTTCCCGCTGTAATTTTCTATAGCCGGCATTGCAAAAAGACATCCCGAGGGGAGAACCGTTTTCCACTCGGTCTTTATGTCGTTGCACTGTTGATTTGCGCGTTCGTGGCATTCTGGTTGGGCACTTCGTGGGGAGTGCATTTCGCCTGTAGCGGCCCATCGTCGGGTAACCTTTGCGGCTTGCTGGGCTTTATCGTCGTTGGACCGCTCAGTTCTATTATCACCGTCTCCGTCGTGAGTTGGTTGATCACCTATTTCCCGCTTCAAATGAAGCGTTTCGTGCTCATCGGAGTGTTACTCTTTCTCCTCGCTGGCGGATATTACTTCAGCAGCTTCTTGTCTGGCAGCATGATGCACCAGAGTCTTGTTTACCGGTACAAGCTCCAATCCGGTAATCTCGACGATCTGCGCAGCTACGCGCCGGTGATTGAGGCGCAAATGCGCAAACTTCCTGTTCTTGAGGACGTCAGTGTGGATACGCAGCTAAATAGCGATCAAGCAATCGTTGATGTCGACCACCAAAAAGCAAGAGTTCCCGGTGTCAAGGAGCTTCCGACGGTGACGGTTTCATTCAGGCTTGCGCCAAAGGCGGCACTCGCCGATGCTATCGCTCAAATCCATGACATGGAAATTCGGCTGGCGTTCCCGGCGACCATCACAACATCCTTGACCAAGGCCGAATGAGGCTCTCCTTCGACCAGTGCTCGCTTAGGCACGAAGCCGCAGTCCTTAATCTCCTAGCGAATGTCTGCTCTTGAGGGATAAGCGGATATTGCCCGACCCAAAGCAATGTCGCTTTTAGACCCATCGCGTTATTTCGCTGGCTCGCAGCAATTAGCTCGCTTTCGGGACCCAATAGCAGACGTTCAACGAGCAGTTCGATTGCTTTTGCCCACCAAGCAATACTTTTCAAAATCAGTAAACTCATCTTGTTGCTCGCCAGGCCGCAGCTGCCTCGCTGAACGAATAAAACCCGAGCTCCACATTTAACGTGGTCGAGTCCCTTCGGATAGGTTGATTCAAAGCTTTGTCGTCGATCCACAGCTGGGCATAATCTCTAAGTGTGTCGACGCATCTCCACCTCATCAAAAGTCCCAGGAAGCCGTGTCAATCCGGTCCGTATACGCCAATTATGGGACCCAGCGGCAGCAAGTTGCTGTTCCGCCCCAGCACGGGGGAATAAAAGCTGGTCGCACTACCGCCGTCCAAAAACAGAGCGTCCTTGCACCGAAGCTTATCCCGGAAGAGACGCGCGAACTCGCCAAACGAAACTTCTGATTCCGATACGGCGAACACGACTGAATTAGGGTCGCGGCTTCCGACACCGGCTCGGTATTTTCTTGATCCGCCATATCGAGCGAAGCGAGTATGCACTTTCCCGTCTATGACCAGCATCGGCCCCGACTGGGTGGCGAAGTCTACTTGAGGCTTTCGCTTAATGAACGAGCGGGTTTCCAGGACGCCAGCGACGTCTCCAGTCACGTAAAACACGCCGTTTGGTCTCATGTGGAAGTTACCGGGACCCGCGCTCGTGTTGGCACGCACTAGCTCCCGACCCCCCTCGACGTACAGGCCGACCGGGGAGTTGTCGGGATGGTACATGCCACCGTTTGTCGCGAAAAGGAGGTGCCCCGAGTGGTTACCAAGCGCCCGCGGCAACGAGGAAGGATATCCGTAAGGGTGTCCGTCCGGTTTTTTCCAGAACAGCCTGACGGACTGTCGTCGCAGGTCCACCTCGCACACTGTGTATTCGCTGTGCTCATACGTGACACGCTGGCACGGTGCAGTTTCCGCGCTAACCGAAACCGCCGGAATGAGGACGGCAAAGAGGGCTAGGCCAAGTTTTGAAAAATTTTCCACCACAATCCTACTCGCCCTAGACCGACTTCCGCGGAAATGCGCCTACGCGGCCCCGCCGTGGCTGGCGGGGCATCGCCACGCGGGTTCGCTCTTGGGGCGAACCGGACACGCCGGGATAGCGGGAATGGCGTGAATAGAATGACCCGCTATCTGCCCCCCAGCCGCGCGAGCCTCTGGGCGGGCATTTCATCGGACATGCGTCCCCGCTCATTTCTCCGAGGCAAGCCATATCCGGTGATCGGCACCCTCCCATTTGGAGTCGCCCATCAAGTACCTGGTGAAATCGAGGACTCGCTTGCCAGCGAGTTCGTCCTTCCGCAGGTGCACGCCGTGCCTGCCAAACGCAAGAGGCGCCGATGGCCTGTCTTCGATAGCTTGCCATCCGTCAAATCCCATGTGCAGAACGAACGGGCTCTCCATTTCAACGAGGAGATCGCGTTGTGCAGGCAATGCATCGAATGGCGTGTCGGTGCGCCAATGCCATTTCCGGGCCTTCTCCGGTTTGCGACGCAGATGTTTCTCGACACCGTTCAACAGTTCGATCGGGCGCTTTTCCTGACGTGCTCGCAAAAGTTTCAAAAACTCCGCGTGCGCCCATACCAGGGGCATCGCACTTCCTGTGGGTTTGCCCGGTTCCAATCCGCGCTCCGGCACGGGCGGGCCGTCCCAAATCTGCTCGGGAATAAGCCCAGTTGGCCCCGTCATCCGCGTCATCATCTCGAGGTACGGCAGAGGATCGCCGCCAAGTTGCAGCTCGAAATGGCCGCGCTCGCCCGTTAGCAGCGGCCAGGCTCGGCCGATGCCGTTGCCGTCGTAGGGGCTCCCGTCCACATGCTCACCATAGCCGTCCTCGTTATAACGATGATAGGCAATGCCCAGCGGCGTTTCGACCTTGAGCAACGCGTCGGTGACCTTGGACGTGTTTTGAATCCGGTGATCATCGGGGCGCCGCAGCCCCAGGCGAGCCAAGTGGAGATACTCCATCCCGATGAGCGTGATCGCCGGCATGCTCTGACCCCACCGGTTGGCCACGTTCACGCGGCCGCACAGGCCGCCCTGCACTGCGGCGGGCCCGATCCGCACGTAATAGCCGTCAATCCCGTATTGGGAGGCAAATGGTCCTCCCGAGACATAAGTCCAGTCCTCAATCCGCTCGTTCCAGTAATCAGCGAGCGAAAGGACAAAGTCGCGTTCAGCAGCGCTGAGAAATTCGGCCCCGGCAATCAGCGCGACAATCTCGATTGCCAGGGTGAAAGGGCTGATACCGGAATTCTCTTCCCAACGGTCTTGTGGGCTGATTGGTCCATTCTGAACGAGGTAGCGGACAGCGCGCCGGATCATGGCATCCACACCACCCAATCCGCGCAGCGCATCTTGTTCCGCGAGTTTGGCAGCGAGAACGATGGGAAAGCCGACCTCGTCGAGCTGAATGCCACCCCAGAATGGGCGACCGTCGGGAAAGCAGTTCTGGTTCCAGCTTCCGTCCCCGTTTTGAATGGCGATGAGGTACGACAACATGGAGCGAGCGTCATCGATCTGTCCGATCCCCAAAAGCGCCAGACCCGCTTCGACACAATCGCGCGGCCAGACCAGATGATAGCCGCCAATGGTATCGCTGGAATTTCCCCACGGCATGCTCAGGCTGGCGACGATCGAACCCGGATAGGTACGGTCTTGATGCACTTTGAGAACGACCGCTGAAAGATAAGCCTCTCGCCGCACGTCGGGCGGGGCATCCGGAATAGCCAGGCTTTTCCCCCATTGCTGCCAGCCTGCGATGAATCGTAGGCATATCGAATGATATCCTTCACTTAAGCTGGACCGTGCCTTCGTGCGGGCCCCCTCGATCGTCTCGGATAAGCCCAGTGCGAGCGTGCCTTGCGTCGCTCGCAATTCGCCGAGCAGGGCTACATTGCCGTCAATGGCCTCGCCATATTCCCAGGTCATTCGCCCGTTCCTGGAAAAATCTTGCCACCCGTCGGACGTTCCCACGTATCCCGCGCTCGATCTCGAAAAGCCGCAATCGCTCAATAGGCACAGTGCGCTGGCCTCCTTCCAAGCCGTCAAATCGGCTGCGGCGCGCGCGTTGTTGTGTTCGCCGCTGTTGCCGAGATGCGGGGCCAGCAGGGCGTAAAGCTTCACATCGTCACCAGTGAGACGGTAGGAGATGAGAGCGACGTCTCGGCTCGGGTCGGGAACCACTTCGATCACCAAGCGGTATCTGTCGCCCTGATGAGTGACGTGCGGCAATGGCACGCAATCTTCCGGCATGGAGATCTGATAGCGGTTGACGCGCTTGACCTCGAACCAGCCGGATGGTCCTGCCACTATGAACCCGAGATCGCGAATTTGCGGTTGACCAGTTGCTGGCCAGTAGACCTCGTTGAGGATGCCGTAACCCAGCGTGACCCATACCCGGCTGGTGCCGAGCGCGGTCATCACCATGTCCTTCGCGCTCGACGTCCAGGTTGGTCGGGAGCCGGGACCTCCCGGTGCGATCGTGGTTCCCATAGCTCTCCTGCACCTTGTCGGTTCCCTCCTCCGACACTGCCTCGCTTCTGCGTCCTTCCAGATGCCTAGGATACTCGTATCTAATTAAGTCGCGATCTCCTTCCCCCGCCCAGTTTCCGCACACACTCGGGCGGGGTCATTTTGTGGGCGCGAGGCCACCCAGCGGTTCTCTGGACATTGCTTAAGAAAAACTCACGACGCCAGTTATAGCGCTGACTGTCGATTCCTCTTTGTCGAGCAGTGGGTTTTGCACCACCGGACGCTTGCCACAGAATCGCTGAGGCGGGAGTCCGTCCATCATAGGTCGAGGATCACCTCGCCCCGAGGTCGGGAGCAGCAAATAAGCGCGTCTCCCTGTGCGGGCGGATCCAGCGGCTCAGGGTCGTACTCCACGTCGCCGCCAATCAGCGCCGTTTCGCAGGTGTGGCAGACCCCGGTTCGACAGGACCACCTCACAGGCACATCGCATGCTTCCGCAAGTTCGAGTAGGCTCTGATATTTTGCATTCCAAGGCAACGTGAGTCCGCTCCGCGCGAAGGAAACTTGCGGCCCGAAACCCGCTGGTTCCGCAGGCAAATGCGGAGAATGCATTTCGGCTTTCATCCCCGGTGTGATGGAATCAAGCGTGCCAAATATCTCGGTATGAATATGATCAGCAGCCACACCCCACGCCGCTAAGCCGGCGGTCAGCTCCCGCAAGAAGGCCGCAGGGCCGCACAGATAGAATTGGCCTTCACGCGGAACGCCGATCTGGTCGAAGGCGGAAACAGCGAGGTGCCCGGCAGCGTCGAAATCGACACCCCTTCGGTCGGCTGGCCCTGGCCTGCTGTACTGAACGTAGCTGTGGCCGTGCTGCAATTGTTGTAGCAGAGCACGCGACTCCTCCCGGAATGGATGCTCCTCGCGATTGCGTGCTCCGTAAAGCCACCAAACCGGGCGGCTCGACTTCCCGGCCGCCAGGGCGTGCAGCATCGCCAACACCGGCGTCACGCCAACTCCCGCGCTCAACAGCACCACCGGCTCGGTGCCCGAACGGAGCGTGAAGCTGCCGCGGGGCGCGCTCACCTCCAAGTTGCTCCCCGGCTTTATGCGCGTGCGCAGATAGGTACTGGCGAGGCCGTTTTCTTCTTGCTTGATGGTCACGCGATAATGCCCGCTGCCCGGCGGGTTCGACAGCGAGTAACTCCGCAATATCGGCGGCGCGCCGGACTGCACTTGAAGCCTCAGAACCACGAATTGCCCGGGCAACGCCGCCGCCAGGGGTTCACCGTCGGTGGGCACGAGGACCAGGGAAAACACGCTGGCACTCTCCCGTTCGATCCGCGACACCCGCATGGGGCGAAATCCCGTCCACGCAGGTGGCGGGCTGACGACCGCGAGGCCGGGATTTCCTTTCGCCTGCCCAGGTCCTTGCTGCAGCAGCGCTTGGAACGAGCCCCGCCAACCGGCGGGCAGCGCCGGGATGCGCAAGGCGCGTTCCAATTGAGCGCGGGAATGACCGGTCAGATAGAGCAGGGCATCGGCCTCGGCGACGCTCATGCGCTCCGGACCATCGCCGACTTTCACGATCTCATCCCCGGCCGCGACATCGCCGGTTTCCAGCACACGGAAGTAGAACCCGGGCCGGTGATGCTCCACCAGCAGGGCGGCCATCCGCGGCTCGTCCATTCGAATCCCAACCCGGTAGCAGGTCACTCGTGGCTGCGTCACTTCGAACAGCGCGCTGCCAATCCGATAACGGTCGCCAATGCAGACCTCATCGTCCGGCAATCCGTCCACCGTGAAGTTGTCGCCGAATTGTCCAAACACGAAGTCCTTTCGCCCGAGCTCTCTTTCCCAATAGCGGTAGGAATCGATCTGATAGACGAGCACGGCCCGGTGCTCGCCGCCGTGACCCTGCAAATCTCCCTGGCCATCACCGTCGATGTTCAGCCTCCCGACTTTGCGGCGACCGCGGACCGCGTCCTTCCACACGGCCGTGTACACGGTCCTCCCTTTCCATTGGACGTCGCGCGGCAGACCGACGTTCACCGAGAGCAGTTGCGCCATTTAGATCCTCATCGCGGGACATTCCCTGTGCGTGGGTTTTCCAGGGGCGATGCCGCTTCCGCCGAAAAGGATTGCTCCTGCAGGCGCGCCGCGACGGACAGCGCTCCTAATCCTGTTCATCGATAGTTTGGGCGTAGGTTTTGCCGTACGGATAGAAGAGGTCCTTGCGGCCTTGCTGCCACGCCGCCTTGAGTTCGGGCGTTGTGATGTCCCAGTCTGGCCGGCATTTCTTGGTAACAGCACGTAGATCCTGGCGGAGTTCTTCCAGAGTGGGCCGGCCGAAGTACCAGTAGCCATTGTAGATTTTGTAAATGACAAGGCCGGGCTCGAGGACAATCACATGGGGGATCATCGGATTGTGGGCCGGATCCGTATATTCGGCGATGTCGAGATCTTTTTGGACGATACGCCTCGTGTCCGAGAGGAAAGGCCAGTGAGCGCCGACACCGCTGCGATATTCGTTCGTCTCAATGATGTTGTCGGTACTGATCGTGACAAGCCGGCAATAGCCAACCTCCATCTCGCGATGCAGTTCAAGAAGCCCTTCAGCCTGTCTGCGGTCCTTGGGGCAGAAACCGCCGCGGCTGAGGACGAGCACCATCGGATGTTGGCCTTGCAGCTCGGAGAGCTTCCGGCGTTTCGCCGTGTGGTCGGAAAGTTCGTAGTCGGGGAAAATGGCCCCTGGGACAATGTCAGATCGCATATGAAATCTCCTCAGTTTGATGGGTGGCGCATCAACCTTGCTCCTGCACGTAAGCGAGATAAGCTTCCCCATCCAAAAGCGTATCACCACATCTAGCGCAAAATGTTATCCCATAACGGGAGTGCATATTGCACTCATAACATATTGATCGATTGATGGCGCGGAGGTCATGGCTCAGCGAAAAAAGGCACCTCGATCGAAATCAAAGGAACGATCAAAGGCGCGGCCGACCTCAAGTCGATCTCGTGCTGCTTTCACCGACCCAGAATGCCTGGGCGCTGATGTAGATGCTCTCGTCACGCAGCGCATGATTGTAGTTGCTAAGCGACAACTCGGGACCGTTCCGCAGTTCTGGGGTCGTTATTTCAAAGGCCCTGGCGACCAAAATTCGGTCCGATACCAAGCTCAGCTTGAGGGCCCGGTTCTCCGGGCGAACAACATTCGTGTATTGCCGATTGCGCAGCAGACCAATCACGTTGACGGCGATGGATCTCTGGGTTCTCAGGATGGCCTGCGCAATGCGGCAGCCATTATTGCTTCATTTGGCCGGACTTATTTGTCAGCCATGCCAGGCATTTTCGTTTTTCTCGATGTTGAAGGTCCGCCAAGGCAATCGCTCAACGCGGAGTATTATCGAGGATGGAGCGATGCCCTGATCGCGGGAGGAAAGGGTGACATGGTATTTCGTGACAACGGTGACGGCGATCCGATCACTTTCTGGCCTGGCGTGTACGGCACGCATGGCGACGACGAGACCTGGACTTCATTGCTCGCCACCATCGCAGATGGCGCAGTATGCCGCGGAACATGGATTGCTCGACCTGGCAAGATAGGCTGCCACCCACTCGGTCCATGGAATGAACAATTCATAAGACCGACATCTTTGCCGGCCTCCGTACCTGTCTTGGTTTGGCAGGGCGTGCAGGAATG
>Ga0207802_1000155_pt1 | contig 8484 bp, 9 predicted proteins | sample LuqExpMetageno20_FD_187778 | JGI IMG/M metagenome (GOLD analysis project Ga0207802, IMG submission 187778) | Tropical forest soil microbial communities from Luquillo Experimental Forest, Puerto Rico - Sample 20 (SPAdes) | ecosystem: Environmental > Terrestrial > Soil > Tropical forest ... | reverse complement strand
AATCTGAGTAAGCCTCTGTTCGCAAGTCTCGGTGCATCAGTTTTGAAGAATTCTTCCATTTGGTCGAAATTATAGGCCTTTCGGCATTGAGGTCCTGAAAAACGGCCTAACCGCCGAGTCCTATGTCGATCCTCTTCGCAAAGCGAAATGACAGTGGCAATTTCGACATCTGGCGAGCCGAGCTTAAGAGAGCCGCAAAGCCAGAACCATTTGTCGCGACTCAGTTCAATGAGTCTGCACCCCGCATCTCACCGACCGGCAACTATGTTGCTTATCAATCCGATGAGAGCGGTAGCTACCAAATTTATGTTCGTCCCTTTCCCAGTGGAGAAGGACGCTGGATGATCTCCACGAATGCCGGAACGACGGCGAAGTGGAGTCCCAAGGGTGATGAGCTGTTCTATCTTCAACGTGACACGCTCATGGCCGTGCCTGTGCAAGTTTTTCCTGTCTTCAAGCCTGGTGCCCCACACGCACTGTTTTCGGGAAAGAAGGTGGGCTCCACGCTACTTTCGTTTGACGAATCTCTTTATGATGTTGCGGCCGACGGAAAGCGGTTCGTTGTCGTCCGCAACGCGAAAACCGATCAGCAAAGCAGCGTCGTCTTAGAGCAAGGGTGGCTCGCGAAATCACAGTAAGTTTTGGCGGCCTCGGAACTAAGCGGTCAAGTCCTGGGAAACGAGGTTACAGCCGAAGTGCCGTACTAGCCGCCAAGTTGACGGTTTCGCGACTTCCCAGGACATGAGATTTGCATTATCTAAAAGAAACGGCGGAGTGTTCTGCACAGACGGCTCTGACCGCATCATCATCTTGTTGGTGTTGGGCTGCGGGCGAAGGATAGGTGCACAGGATGTCGATTTCATGGCTCTTGGCTAACTGGTTCAAAGATTGTTCGAGACGAATCGCCAAATCCGTTCTGCCTTCCGCCCACAGGAGACCTGCTCGTTCACCGCATACGGCAACACGGGGACGTGTGTTACCCGTTTTGGCGGCGGCTTCCCTCAAGGCATTAATGGAGGCAACAATGCGTGCGGCGTCAGGCGGCTCGGAAACATCCGCTGCTATGTAGGTTCCCTGTCGGATCGCAGCGTCAACATCCACACCGTGCTGCCGCAGGCTCTGAAGAAGATTGCCCCGGTGCGACTCAGTAGCCCACACAATGCTGGCATTGCCGCCTTTTAGGGCGGCGGCAATAAAACGAGTCAGCCCGTCCAGAATTGCTGTGTCGTCAGAACAGAAGAGAATCTCATGGCGGGGTGCCCGAACGGCGATGGCGTGGTCAAGCTCCAGATTACTGCTGACGAATCGCCTGCCGCTGAGAACGGCTTTGAAAGCCGGAAGCAGATCGATCCCGGCCTCTAGCTTATGAACGTATCCAAATCCGAGCGTAAGGGCTTCCCGTACGACATCGGGGGAAGACTCTTGACTGCAGAACAAGATTTTTGTTGTCGGAGCAAAGCTCTGAACCCGTTCAGCTACCTCTATTCCATTCAGCCGAGGCAAGCCGATATCAAGCAGAATTAACTCGGGATTCAGCTCTTTTGCCTTTTGGACAGCTTCCAACCCGTCCGCGGCTTCGGCCACCTCAAAAACAGCCATCTGTTGGAGGAGTGAGCGGGCGAACCGGCGAAACGGTTCAAAATCGTCGACCACCAATATCTTCGTCAGTTGCGGCAAGCCTTACTCCCCAATTGTCGTGGGTCGCCCTTGGGCAGGTGTGCACAACGCTCTATTGCACTAAGCTCTCACGGGTAATGCAACTGTCAAAAACGACAGACGCGTCGTTTTCAAAAATACGCATATATCTGAATAAGGGCGAACCGGGGCAGCCTCCTGCTCGGGTTTCGCTAATCCCTTATGCGGCCACTCGTCAACCCAGTGCATTCCGCGCTTACCTTCCATGTTCGTACTACAGTGAACCTTTCCGATTACCGGACATCTCTAACAATGTCGGCCCTGTCAAGTCCTTTTTTCAGTTTTTTTCTGCCGTTTTTGTTTTTTCATGGCGCACTACTCCGTTCACTCCGAGGAGTGGTCTTGTTGGTTTAGTTCACCTCAGCTTCGACGACCACGGCTCGTTTCGTAATCTTTCGGTCGGTTTCAGTCCGACCCAAACATCTCTTCGATCAAACTTCAACCATGATTACCTCTTCAAACTCCCTTTGCAGGGAGCGGGATGCCCAATCAAATCGACGGTGTTCTATTGCACACCATGTCCGGTACCGAGCTGTCCCACGTACGAACCGAACTCAAACGATGGCGAATAGTCGCAACCATTCCGCCACATCCAGTACAAGCGAACCCCCAGACGGCGTCCTAGCGCAACTTTGGCAATACTCTTGTGCCGACGCATTGCCAGATGTACGTAGCGACGTCTCCACTCCGGGTTGATGCGTGCCGCGGCTTGTGCTGCCTCCACCAGCAAGAATCGCAACAAAGAGTTGCCCTGCTTGGTGACGTGCCCCAAGCGCTGCTTGCCGGCACTGGAGTCCTCACTCGGAACCATCCCCACGTACGTGCCGATCTGCTTTCCGCAGTGAAACCGCTCCGGAGTTCCGATGATCAACACGTAAGCGAGTGCCGTCAGCGGGCCTACTCCAGGATGCGTCATCAGTCGCGATACCTCGGGCCGTTTCCTAGCTTCCTGCTCGGCAGCTGTGGTTAATTCCTGGATGATGGGGTCGATTCGGTCCAGCAGCTCCAACAACTCTTGCCGGCGCCGGCTGGCCCAAGGAGCTAGCGCCAGCTTCTCGAACTCCGCTCGTCCCGGTCCACTCCACAGCTTCTTCTTCCAGCGCTTGCCTTCGTTCATTGCCAACGCTTGAAGCTGATTCATCATTCGCGTGCGCATCTGCACTAACCGATGCCGGTGCCACAGCAGTTGCCGCAGATCCCGATTCTCTGGACTCGGTACCCAGATGCGCGGAAAGCGATCTTCTAGCATGAGCTTCAGCAGAAGCCTGGCATCCTCGCGGTCGGTCTTCGGCTTCCTGACTCGCTTGGCCTTGATCTCCGCAGGATCGCCGATCCACAACTCGAAACCCAGCTGTGCCAGCAGTCGCTCGAACCAGCGTGAATATCCGGTAGCCTCCATACCTACACGCACGCGGATTCCTCTCTGGTGCAAGTCCCGATAGAATCGTTCTGCTTCGCCGTCACTGTGCTTCAACTCCCGTTCACCGTACTCACCGGTCTCTTCAATCAAAAACGCCATCTGCTGAAAGCTCGGGTGGTAATCTACGCCTATCATCATGTCCGACTCCTTTCTCCCGAGCCTATGGTCGTCAAGCAACCACAGTCTACCCGGGTGGGGAGTCGGCATTGTTATGCAATTAACCGGCCATCAACCTCGGGAAACAGTGCTGTTCTCGGGTATCGATTATTCTTCGGGTTTTGATTTTCTTCCTTCTTGCTCAGTTCAGTTTCAATAGCCTTTCCCTTTTGCTTCTTCGCTTTTCTTCTCCTCATCCTCGGTCTGTTTCTCCTCAAGCTGTTCGCTGGAGGAGAACCGCATGCTCCCGAGACGGAGATGCCCTTTCTGTCGTCGTTGGTTTCATCCCCATCCGCGGCTCAAGCAACGGCAAGTGACCTGTGGCCGGCCAGAGTGTCGCCGCCAGCAGAAGCGGAAGGCCAATCTGCAATGGCGAACCAAGAACCCCGACTATTTCGGCGGTGCTTATCTGCAGCAAAAGGCAAAGTACGGAACGCGGGCCGAATACATGCGCCACTACCGCCAGCAGCATCCCGACTACGTGCGGCGCAACGCGGCTTCGGTCCGAAAATGGCGCCAACAACCCAGACTGGAGCCTGTAAGTCACACAAGCCGCGATCTGCACGTAACTATCGAGTCCGAAAGGACTTCCCTCCGCATTGCCCATGTAAGTCACACAAGCCGCGATATCTTCGTAACCCTTGAGACTGCATAGGGTTGCGGGAAAGTATCGCGGCATGCCCCCAGGTAAGTTGCACAAGATCCGATAGCCTTTCCCAACCCTGTTCTCCTACCTTGAGTCCGCTGAAGAAGGAAAATGCCGAAATCCCGACCCCAACCACCCCGACCCAATCGCCGCCGTTCCATCCGCGGTTCCTTCAGCTGGATTGATCACCGCTTCCTGCGCGAAGGATTCGATCAAGGCCTCTCCCGCTTAGAAAAGTTGCTCTACTTCATCCTGGTAGCGGTCTCCAATAAAGACGGAGTCAGCTTTTACTCCGACGCCCGTCTGGCCGAGTTGTTGGACATCCGTTTTCCCCACGAACTGGAAGCCGCTCGCAACGAACTGGTGGCCCGGGATCTGATTGCCTATGAAGCCGGGATTTACCAAGTGCTGGATCTGCCCACCTGCTCTCCCAGGAAAGCTCACGACTGTTCTCCACCGCTGCCCGACCACGCCTTGCGTTCGAGTTCTTCTCTCCCTCGAGTTCGCAGAACCGCACTGCGCGACGCGGCCTCCGATCTGGAGAGTGTCAAGCAGTTGCTGGAACGCTGGGGCTGGGGGCGCACATGAAATTCTCCGTGCACCATCGGCCTGCCATGCCCGCCAGCGCTTCCCCGTACCGTGTGTGCGACGAGAAGGGAGGAGCGGTCGAGTGGGCGAATGCTTTCCTGGACGGTCAGCGCCTTCGCCAACTTTCCCCCCGTTCGCTACGCATTTACGCGTATGACCTGCTCGATTTCGCCCGCTGGTTTGAACCGCAACATCGGCCGCTTGCCGAGATCACTGAGTCCACCCTCGTGGACTATGTTCGTCATCAACTCGACCAGGATCCCAAACCCAGCCCGCAGACCGTGAATCATCGCCTGGGTGCGGTGCGCTGCTGCTATCGCTTCCACACCGGTCAAGAGATTGCCGCCGGCCAAGTGCATTTCCAGCGTCGCTATACCCGACGATACCCGCTCGGCTACGGCCGACCTCGCACCGCCGTCGCTCGGGGACTTCGCCTCAAACAAGAGCGGCGGGTCATCGTGCCGCTCTCCACCGAAGAAGTCGCCAAGTTCTGGCAAAGCTTCCGCACCTACCGCGATCTCGCACTGGTCGGGCTGATGCTCCTCGACGGCTTGCGCTCCTGTGAGGTCTTGGCCCTGGAGTTGGAGGATCTGCAACTCGCCGACGGACAGATGCGCGTCCACGGCAAAGGAAACAAGAAACGCCTCCTGCCGCTGCCCCCGGAGATCCTCGAAGTCCTGGGACATTATCTGCACCTGGAACGTCCGTTGACCAACGCGCCCGCCTTGTTCCTCTCTCTCAAAGGCCGCCAGCGTGGCCAGCCCCTGACTGCGGCGGGGCTTCGTTCCCTGTTCCGCCATCATCGACTGCGCAGTCAAGTCCATCACGCAAATCCCCACCGCGTGCGGCACACGTTCGGAACGGATATGGTGCGTGCCGGGATGTCCTTGCCTGCCCTGCAACAGCTGATGGGCCATTCCCAAATTGCGACCACCATGCTCTATGTCCAACTCGCTCCGCAGGACGTCTGGCGCGAATACGCCCGCGCCATCGAAAAGCGGAAGGCGTTGGACTCTTCCCACCTCTCATGACTCCGGCCAAAACCAGCCTGGAAAAAATCTTCGAAGCGCAAATCCGGACGCGCGCCCTCACCCTTCGGCCCGGAACGGTACTCCAGTATCGATCTGCCGCGCGCCACTTCCTCACTTATTTACGCGCCACCTTCCCGCAGCTTCATCGGCTCTCCCAACTGCACCGTGATCCTCATCTGCTCGGCTGGTTCCGCTCGCTGAGTGAACAACAACCGCCCCTGAGCAACTCAACCCGCATCGGTTACCTCATTTGTCTCCGCCGGTTGCTGGACGATCTAACCGCCAACGGCCACCCCCTGCAGCCCGATCTCATTCGCCGAGAAGATTTCCCCGCACCATCCCGCTATCTTCCCCGACCTCTTTCCCCGCAGGAGGATCAACTTCTGCAGCGGGAGCTGCACCGAACCGATGATCTCTACGCCAATGCACTCCTGCTCATCCGGGCCACCGGAATCCGCCTTGGCGAGTGCATCCACTTGCCGTTGGACTGCCTCCAACAGGTGGGAACCGAACAGTGGGCGCTCCATGTTCCCCTCGGCAAACTCCACACGGAACGTTTGGTTCCGGCCGATCCCGAGATGCGGCGGATCGTGGAGCGGATCCTCACGCTGCGCACTTCGGCCCCACCCACACGATTAGCCAAATCACAAGGCTTCCTGCTGCCGCGCTATGGTGTTCATGCTCCTCTGGTGCTGACTCTTCAATCGGCGTTAGCCCAAGCCGCCAAGCGCGCTGGTTGCTCCACACATGTGACTCCTCACCGCTTGCGTCACAGCTTTGCCACAGAAATGCTCCGGCTCGGGGTTAGCCTTCCAGCTCTCATGAAGCTGCTCGGACACAAAGACATCCGTATGACTTTGCGCTACGTGGAAGTCAATCAACAGGATTTGCAGCGCGAATTCCACCAGGCCTGCCAGAATGCCGCTCATCCGCATCGTCTGCCCATGCTCGCTCTCCCTAGAGACATGCCGAGCGTCGGTCTCCCGGGCATTGTTCAGGCCCTGCAGGCCACACGTCATCTTTTGGAAATGTATCGCCGTCAGCTGGGCGACGAGAAAACCCGCCGTAAATTGCGGCGCCTCGACAAACGCCTCCTCGCTGTTGCTTCACAACTACGGAAGATCCACACAGACTAATAAAATGACGAAAAATTGGCCGGTTAATATGCGATCAATGTGGGCAGATGGAATCTTCATAGCACCGGGCTCCTTCTCTTTCGTGCAAATCCTTCAATGCATGCCCTTTAGAGTTCCGTCTTGCACGACTCCTTGCGTTGAACTGGACAGAGCAGAGGACGTCACCGCCTAAGCCAGTAGTTAGGCCAAACATACTTGGAGCCAGCGCTCCATGTAGTGGGTTTCTGACCCGTGCGCGGCGCGCCGTCTCTCGGCCGTGCACGGCGCCTGGCGGAACACCCGCCTGCATCGGGTCCACCAGGCTGACAGGAGGTAAATCCGGCGAGAACTTCCCCTCACTGATAAAGAGGCTTTGCGCCAGGGAAAAGTGAGAAAGAACCTTCATCTTTTTCACCAAAAAAGACGTGGCGGCTCTATTGACGCAGGAAGAAAGTCGGTGGCAGGCTTTGATTCCCATTGTGCCCAGCCCGGATTTCTGAGGAGCCCATGGAGTCGGGCGCAACGGACTCATACGGGGAATGGGTGATTCGCAAGCTTCAGCAGGAGGCGGGCGGAGATGCGCATCCCTTCCCGGCCGACGTCCTGGCAGCTGCCAGGGTGGTCTGGCTGCGCATTCCTGCGTTAGTTGCCAGCGAGAGCAAACAGGAGGGTTCTCTTCGGGAAGCGGAGGCTCTGGCAGCGGAGATCTGGGAAGGAGTATTACGGTCGGTCGGCAGAGCCATCGGGCGGAACGGCCATTACGCGTCGTCCATTCGGGACCCGGAGGCATATCTTCTCGTAGCCTTCCAGCACCGCTTTCGGAGGTTCCAGAAGGGAGAGCGTACCCGACGCGAAAGGTTCCAATCCGCCTCAGCAGACTTCGATCTCGGTTTGGTCGAGGGGGCTCGAGACGCCACTTGGATCCTAGAACTTGAGCGGGCCATCACCGTCAGACAGATCAGCGATCGGATGGACCGCTGGACAAAGAAAGCTTGGCAGGCGCGACAATTTGGCTATTCCTGGAAGGAGATTGCAGCGCGGTCCGGGCTAAGCGAGCAAGCGGCGAAGAAGAAATTCGAATACGGGTTAGAAAAAACACGGCAACGGATTGTTGGATTGCTGAAGACAAGAAGGGCGAAGGAGTCTGCGTAAGGTCTAGACATTTACGCCGCCGGGCAGGAGTGCTTGCGTTTCCAAAATGGAGGATCACCTGAACACAATGGGGAACTGGGATAAAGAAGAAGAGCGCATCCTGGAGGTGTTCAGTCGAGGACTGCTCAGGGAGTTCCCGAATCCCGACCGCCAAGGGTGCCCGCCCTCCGAGGTACTAAAAAGAATTGCCAGTCACGAGATGCCGCTATCGGAAGCGGAGCAGTGGCTCGATCACCTGGGCTCTTGCAGCCCGTGTTACCGTGATTACCTGGACCTTCAGGCTGCCCATCGGAAGCGTCTTCAGTGGGCAATGCTCGCGGTCGCAGCAGGCGTTTTGCTTTTGATTCCCGTTATGGGCCGAATCATTTTTTCCAGGCACCATGAGGTGCCGCCATCGCAAACCACCGCCGTGCTTGATCTGAGGGATCGGTCCGTGACACGCGGGGCGGAGCAGGGCCCAGCTGAGGGCCCGCTGGCAGTAAGCCGTTACGCATCTCAGTGGGACATCCAACTTCCCTTGGGAAGTGCTGATGGACTTTACGAAGTACGGCTGACCACCCCGCAGGGCCAGCAAGTTTTTGCCACAAGCGGCGTAGCAACAATAAACGGAGGAATCACATTGCTGCGCGTTGAGGTAAGCCTCTCGTCGACCAGCCCGGGCCAACACCTTCTCCAGCTCCG
>Ga0207802_1000154_pt1 | contig 8572 bp, 9 predicted proteins | sample LuqExpMetageno20_FD_187778 | JGI IMG/M metagenome (GOLD analysis project Ga0207802, IMG submission 187778) | Tropical forest soil microbial communities from Luquillo Experimental Forest, Puerto Rico - Sample 20 (SPAdes) | ecosystem: Environmental > Terrestrial > Soil > Tropical forest ... | reverse complement strand
TCTGTCAGTGTTTTGAATCAATGATGCGCGTGTGTGTTTGTCCATGAATCAATATTTCGCATTATGGGCACGAAAATAGTTTTGCAACACAATCGATCTACAGCGGATACAGCAGCGCTAGGAGATCAGGTGCCCCATGACAAGCGACGCATGCCAAGTCCTCCGCCCGCGGATGTGCATCCTTTAGCGGTGCATTAGAGTACCGACGCCGTGATCAGTGAGCAGTTCGAGCAGAACAGCGTGCGGCACCTTGCCGTCCACGATGACCACACCTTCGACGCCCTGGTCGAGCGCGTAGATGCAGGTCTCGACCTTGGGGATCATGCCGCCGGAAATGGTGCCGTCGGCGATCAGCTTGCGCGCGCCGGCGACCGAGAGGTCCTCGATCAGGTTCTTCTCCTTGTCCAGCACGCCGGGCACGTCGGTGAGCAGCAGCAGGCGCTTGGCCTTGAGCGCGCCGGCAATGGCGCCGGCGAACGTGTCGGCGTTGACGTTGAAGGTGCCGCCGGTGGCTGATGTTGCCAACGGAGCTAGCACCGGGATCATCTCGCGCCCGATCAACTGGCTGAGGATGGTGCTGTCAACCTTTTCCGGCTCGCCGACGAAACCGAGATCGACCACCCTCTCGATGTTAGAGCCGGGATCGACCACAGTGCGCTTCATCTTGCGCGCCCGCACCATGTCGCCGTCCTTGCCGCACAATCCAATTGCCTTGCCGCCGGCAGCGTTGATGTAGCCAACGATTTGCTTGTTAATGGAGCCGGCAAGCACCATCTCGACGATCTCAACGGTCTTGGCGTCGGTGATGCGCAGGCCGGCGGCGAATTCAGATTTGATGCCGAGCTGTTTGAGCATGGCCTCGATCTGCGGTCCGCCGCCGTGCACCACCACCGGATTGATCGCGGTTTGCTCAAGTAGGACGATGTCGCGGGCGAAGTCACGCGCCATCTGTTCCTGACCCATAGCGTGACCGCCGTACTTCACCACAACGATCTCCTCGTCGTAGCGCTGCATGTGTGGCAGCGCTTCCGATAGGATGCGCGCTATCGTCTGCGGATCGATCTTGGGGGCTTTGCTCATTGCGCCGGCCTTGCGTGAATGCCGCAGGGTTCTAGCTGATGCGACCGGCCTTCGCTAGCGCATCTGCTCCTTCAACAGCCGAGCGATCGCTGCGCGCAGCTCGGGGATGCCACGGCCGTCGTGCGCTGAGGTGGCCAGTACGGTCGGGTAGGCAGCCGGGCGTTTTGTGAGCGCCGTCTCGACCTCGACAAGGCGGGCCGATAGCTCGGTAGGCGTCACCGTATCACATTTGGTGAGCACAACCTGATGGCTAACCGCCGCCAAGCCGAGTGCCTCGAACATCGGTTTGTCAGTATCCTTGAGGCCGTGGCGAGCGTCGACCAGCACGTAGATGCGGGCAAGATTGGCGCGTCCGCGCAAGTATGCGTGGATCAGCTGAGTCCAGGCAGCGATTTTTTCCCGGGCAGCGGCGGCGTAGCCGTAGCCTGGCATGTCCACGACCTTGAGGCGCCCGCCGCCGGAAAAGAAGATCAACTCCTGGGTGCGCCCGGGGGTGCGCGAGATGCGCGCCAGCGCCTTGCGGCCGGTGAGCGCGTTGATCAGGCTCGACTTGCCGACGTTGGAGCGACCGGCAAACGCGATCTCGGCGCCGCGCATCGGCGGTAGCGACACGGCAGAGCCAGCGGCGACGACGAAACGCCAGTCGCTCGAGAACAATTTACGGCCGGCCTCGATCTCCTCACGGGTGAATTTGTCCATCACCGTCAAAATAAACGAAATCGCTCAGCAGGGTCCGGCAATCGAGGAGTTTAGAACAGGAAGATCATTGCGGCGCCTTCTTCTTCACGAAGACAGCCTTGATGTTGTCAAATAATTCGATCTTCGCGCCGTGCTTGCGCATGATCACGCTTTGCTGGATCACCGACAGCGTGTTGTTCCAGGCCCAGTAGATGACCAGTCCGGCCGGGAAACTCGCCAGCATGAAGGTGAAGATGATCGGCATCCAGTTGAAGATTATTGCCTGCGTCGGATCGGGCGGTGTCGGGTTAAGCTTCATCTGCACCCACATTGTCACGCCCATAATCAGCGGCCACAGCCCGAGATGCAGGAAGGGGCCGACCAACGGCAGGATCGTCGGGTCGAACGGGATGAGGCCGAACAACGTGAAGATATTGGTTGGGTCGGGACCTGACAGGTCGTGAATCCAGCCGAAGAACGGCGCGTGCCGCATCTCAATGGTGACGAATAACACCTTGTAGAGCGAGAAGAACACCGGGATCTGGATCGCGATCGGCAAACAGCCGGCGAGCGGATTGATCTTTTCGTTCTTGTACAGCTCCATCAGGGCCTGCTGCTGCTTGGCCTTATCGTCCTTGTAGCGCTCGCGCAGTGCGGTCATCTGCGGCTGCACTGCCTTCATCTTCGCCATCGAGGCGTAGGACTTGTTGGCGAGCGGGAAGAAGGCGATCTTGATCAGCACCGTGACTATCAGGATCGCGATGCCGAAGTTGCCAAACAGCCGGTAGAAGTAGTCGAGCACTTGGAACAGCGGCTTGGTGATGAAATAGAACCAGCCCCAGTCGATCATGAGATCGAAGCGGTTGAGATTGAGCTGCTTCTGATAGTCGTTGATGACCGCAACTTCCTTCGCGCCGGCAAACAGCCGTGCATTGGCCGAGCCGGTCGCCCCCGGCTGAATCGTCTGCCCGTCGAGCAGGTAATCGGTCTGGTAGGTCTTCACACCGCCGGCCGCGTCGGCCGAGAAGTGCGCGTTGAGATGCGCGCTGGTGTCCGGTAACAGCGCCGCGGCCCAGTATTTGTCAGTGATGCCCATCCAGCCATTGGTGGCGTTGAAATCGAGCTGCTTGAGACCCCGGTCGTTGGGCTTCAAGTCGTCCATGTTCTTGTAGGTATATTCCTGCAAGCCCTTGTCGCCGAGGACGCCGAGCAAGCCCTCATGCAGGATGTAGTAGCCCTGCGTATGTGGCGTACCGTGGCGCGAGATCAGCCCATACGGATAGAGCGTGACCGGGCTCGCGCCCTTGTTGGACACCTCATCCTTCATGGTGAACAGATATTTGTCGTCCACCGAAATGGTGCGGCGGAACTGCAGGCCTTCGCTATTGTCATAAGTGAGCGTGATTGGGTGACCGACCCCGAGCGCGCCCGACCCTTCCTGTTTCCATTCGGTATCGGCGGTCGGCACGTTGACCTTCGCGTCGCCAGCGCTGCTCCAGCCGAATTCGGCGTAGAACGGATCCGCGGTGCCGGACGGCGACAACAAGAAGATCGGCGGCGACTTTGGATTGACGGTCTCGCGGAATTTCACCAGCGCCAAGTCGTCGATACGCGCGCCTTTGAGCGCGATCGAGCCTTGCACGCTCGGCGTTTCGATCGGCACGCGCGGCGAGGCTTTTAGAGCGTCGGCGCGGCTCGCTGAGGTGCCGGGCGCGGGCGTGCCGGGCAGCGTTTGCGGCGGTGCCGTTACTGCGGGAGCGGGCGGCGCGGCGCCCGGCTGCGTCGCCGTCTGCTTGGCGGCCTGCTCCGGCAACTGCTGCTGCCGCGTCTTCTCCTGCGGGATCACGACGAGAAATTGCCAGACGATCAGCACAAGAGCCGACAGCACGATGGCAAGGATGGTGTTCTTGTTATCGGTCATAGCGATCCCGCATGCACGCGCCGCAGCGCATCCTCGAAATCCTCGGCAATGCGCGCGAACGGAACTTTCAGCGCCGCGCGGCGGCCGATCAGCACGTAATCGTATCCACTACGCATTCTGCCTGCGCCCGAAAGCCGCACGATCTCCCACAGGCGCCGGCGCACACGGTTTCGCTGAACGGCGTTGCCGACCTTCTTCGACACGGTGAAGCCGCACCGCGCCGCGCCCTCATCGCTCCGCTTGCGCGACTGCAACACGAAGGCAGCGGCGAAAACTTTGGGTCCCGACGCCGCGGCCAAGAAATCCGCCCGTTGCCTCAGCCGTTCCATGGAAGCAATACGCGGCTGCCCGGGGCTGTCAGGCCGAAAGCCGCTTGCGCCCGCGCTTGCGGCGTGCCGACAGAACCCTACGTCCGCCCTTGGTGGCCATGCGCGAGCGGAAACCGTGACGACGCTTACGTACAAGCTTGCTCGGTTGATAGGTCCGCTTCACGTTGGATTCTCCGCTGGTCGCGCCGAGTCGATGGAGGCGCGAAAGCCTCGGGACCTGGTATGAAAACCCGCAAAGCGAGCGGGCCGGCACGCGATTTTGCGCGGCTTATAAGGGAGGGGCCAGGGCGCGTCAATGTGATATGCGCGCAGGGTCGAGCGCACACGCCAAACGCTCACAAAGCCTCACAAGGCGGTGAAATCCGCCCGCCTCGGGCGCGGCAAACCGCATGTCGTGTATAAAACACGCATGTTAGCAACCCCGCCCGAGGCTCAAGCGCGCAGGTTCACCCGCAGGCTGCTTCCGCTGATCGTCCTCATTCTGCTGGCCATCGCCGGATACTTCCTGCTCGGGCACAGCGGGCTGTCACTGGAATCGCTGGTCAAGCACCGAGCGGTCATCGACGACTTCGTCAGCGCACACCCCCTGCTGGCCGTGCTTGGCTATATTGGTCTCTATATTGTTGCGGTCGCGTTGTCGCTGCCGGGGGCGGTGTTTCTGACCGTCACCGGCGGCGTCCTGTTCGGCCTGGCGGTGGGGACGGCAGCCGCTGTGGTCGGCGCCACCACCGGGGCGACTGTAATCTTTCTGGTGGCGCGCACCGCGCTCTGCGGGCCACTGCTGCGGCGGGCAGGTCCGCGCGCGGCGCAGCTAGCGCAGGGCTTCCGCGACGACGCCTTTAGCTATCTCTTATTCCTGCGGCTCGTGCCGGTCTTTCCTTTCTTCCTGGTCAATCTGGTGCCAGCCCTTGCCGGCGTGCGCCTAATTCCCTTTGTCGCTGCCACAATGCTGGGTGTGATTCCAGCGGCGCTCGTTTACGCGTTCGCCGGGACCGGCCTCGACGGCGTCATCGCCGCGCAGAGGGTCGCCTATGACGCGTGCTTGGCCGCGAGGCAAACCGATTGTCATATGAGCTTCGACGCGCGCAACGTATTGACGCCGCAGCTTATCGCTGTGCTGATCGCGCTGGGTCTGCTCGCCTTGATACCGGTGCTGGTGAAGCGGCTGCGTATGCGCTCGCGCGCGACTATGTGATTTCTGCGTTATTATTGGGGCAAGAGTTAAGGGGTATGCCGGAAAGACTCACATCCGAAATTTGCGTCATCGGCGCCGGCTCCGGCGGCCTATCGGTCGCTGCTGCCGCCGCTTCTTTCGGCGTCTCCGTGGTGCTGATCGAAAAGTACAAGATGGGCGGCGACTGCCTTAACACCGGCTGCGTGCCGTCGAAAGCACTGCTTGCAGCGGCCAAGCGCGCGCACGCGATGCGCAGCGGCGCGGCATTCGGCGTGACCGCAACAGCCGTCCACGTCGATTTCGACAGGGTGAAGGATCACGTCCAGCGCGTCATCGCTGCGATCGCGCCGACCGATTCGACAGAGCGCTTTTCTGGATTGGGCGTACGGGTGATCAAGGGACAGGCGCGATTCAAAGACCGCGAGACCGTCGTTGTCGGCAGTCAATACGAGATCCGCGCACGGCGTTTTGTGATCGCGACGGGATCGACGCCGGCGCTGCCATCGATCCCGGGCCTCGACGAGGGCCCCTATCTCACCAACGACACCGTTTTCGATCTCAGCGAGCAGCCTGACCGGCTAATCGTCATCGGTGCCGGCTCCGTCGGTCTCGAACTCGCGCAGGCCTTCCGCCGCCTCGGCAGTGAAGTGACCGTGCTGGAGGAGGCGAATCCGCTTGCCAAGGACGATCCCGAATGTGCGGCGATCGTACTCGACCAACTGGAACGCGAAGGCGTCGTTATCCGCAGCGGCGTCAAGGTCACGCGCGTCAAGCATGCGAGCGGCCGCGTGGCGGTGACGCTCGCAAGCGGAGCAGGCGAGGAAACCCTCGAGGGCCGTCATGTGCTGGTCGCGACTGGACGGAAGCCGACCACGGATGGCCTCGATCTCGAGGCCGCCCGAATCAAGTACGACCGAAACGGCATCCAAGTGAACAAGCGGCTGAAGACTTCCAACGGGCGCGTCTATGCCATCGGCGATGTGGCGGCCGGGCAGTTGCAGTTCACCCACGCCGCCAATTATCACGCCGGCCTGGTGATCCAGAACGCCTTGTTCCGCCTGCGCAGCAAGGTGAACAACGACCTAATTCCATGGGTGACTTATACGCAGCCGGAGCTCGCCCATATTGGCATTACCGAGGCGCAAGCGCGCCAGCGCAAGCTCCAGATCCGCTTTTTGCGTTGTCCATATCATGATAACGACCGCGCCCAGGCTGAGCGCGAGACGCACGGTCATATAAAGGTCATCACCACAGTGAAAGGTAGGATCCTGGGCGCCACCATTGTCGGCGCGGAGGCCGGAGAATTGATTGCGCCATGGTCGCTGGCCATCGCACAGGGGCTAAATATTCGCAGCCTGACTGGGATCGTGCTGCCATATCCGACGTTGTCGGAGATTGGGAAACGCGCAGCCGTCGACTTTTTGACGCCCAGTTTGACCAGCCCCCGGGTGCGGCGCATCATCGGCTGGCTGCGAATCTTCGGTTGAGGATCGATTGGAACCGGTAACCGAGCCAACAGGAGAAGCAGTGGCGCCGCGTAAGCCGCGCTTCGGGCTCTCCGGCAAGCTGTTGTTCCTCACCATCCTATTCGTGATGGTGGCGGAAGTGCTTATCTATGTGCCGTCGATCGTCAATTTCCGCCTTAACTGGCTCAACGACCGACTGGCGGCCGCACACACCGCCGCGCTGGTGCTCGACGCCGCGCCGAGCGGCACGGTTCCGGAGAGCCTAGCCCGAAAAATTTTGAACAGTATCGGCGCACGGGCCGTGGCGATGAAGATGGGCACGCAACGCCGCTTGCTTGCCGCGTCCAATGTACCGACGAGGATCGAGCAGGACGTCGACATGCGCGATGTACGTTGGTGGCCTGCAGTAAGAGACGCGTTCGAGACAATGCTGTTCGACGAACACGAGAGTGTCGTTCGGGTGGTTGGTCCGGCGCCGATGGCCGAAGGCCAATTTCTCGAGATCGTGCTCGACGAAGCGCCGCTGCGCAAAGCCATGCTGGTCTATTCAGTCAACATCCTGCTGCTCTCGTTGGCGATCTCCGGCATCACCGCGACACTAGTGTTTTTCGCGCTGCATTACTTGCTGGTGCGCCCGATGGGGCGGTTGACCGCCAACATGATCGCCTTCCGAGGCGATCCGGAAAATGCTGAGCGCATCGTCGCGGTGTCCGGCCGCGGCGACGAGATCGGTACGGCAGAGGAGGAGCTCGCGGCTATGCAGCGCGAGCTTGCCTCGATGCTGCATCAGAAGAGCCGGTTGGCAGCGCTGGGCCTGGCCGTGTCGAAGATCAATCACGACCTGCGCAATCTGCTCGCCTCGGCACAATTGTTCTCCGATCAGCTGTCGACCTCGCCCGATCCGAAGGTACAGCGTTTTGCCCCCAAGCTGATGCGCGCCCTCGAACGCGCCATCGCCTTCTGTCAATCGACGCTATCTTACGGTGCCGCGCAGGAGCCGCCGCCCGAACGCAAGACCATTGAGGTCGAGCCGCTCATCGAGGAGGTGCACGATGCCCTCGGCCTCGGGCTCGACGTGCCGGTCCGTTGGATCGTGTCGGTCGAGCGTGGGCTGAAGGTAGATGCCGACCACGATCAGTTGTTCCGCGTCCTCGTCAACCTCGCGCGCAATGCCGTGCAGGCGCTGGAGGCGCGCGGCGCGCGCGATCCGGCGCGCGATCAGATCCGCATCACAGGCCGACGCGAAGGTAGCGTGGTGGTGATCGAGGTTTCCGACACCGGGCCCGGTGTCTCGGAAAATACGCGCTCCCACTTGTTCCAGGCGTTCCAGGGCTCCACCCGTGCCGGCGGCGTCGGGCTTGGACTCGCGATTGCCGCTGAATTGGTGCGCGCCCACGGCGGCGAAATCAACTTGGTGCCGGGCACTATTGGCGCGACCTTCAGCATCAAGATCCCCGACCGCGCGGTCGATTTGAGTTCGCGGCGTGGCAAGCGGACACGTGCATGACGGCGCGCAAAATGGCGCTCTGTTTTTTTGGCGGCAGATTGACTTCGCTGAATCAGACCACGATCCAGAACGGGCAAATCAACGTAGCGCGCTAGCTTGCGCGCTCCTCCCGGAACAGGATAAGGCCCGCAACCCTTGCCAAGGAAACCCTGAGACGTTAGCTATGCCACGGCTCCGTGGGCCTTTCGAGGCAACAGGTATCAGCGCCCGTAGCTCAGCTGGATAGAGCACCAGACTACGAATCTGGGGGTCAGGAGTTCGAATCTCTTCGGGCGCGCCACGTCTCCGTTAAGCATTGGTTTTCCCTTAAAGAATAAGTATCTCGGACATTTGCGCCTGCCGTACTGGTATCAAGCGGTGGGATCAAGCATGAGCACGGCGCCTGGCATGTCCGCAAGAAGGTGCCGAAAGCCTTGG
>Ga0207802_1000153_pt1 | contig 8718 bp, 7 predicted proteins | sample LuqExpMetageno20_FD_187778 | JGI IMG/M metagenome (GOLD analysis project Ga0207802, IMG submission 187778) | Tropical forest soil microbial communities from Luquillo Experimental Forest, Puerto Rico - Sample 20 (SPAdes) | ecosystem: Environmental > Terrestrial > Soil > Tropical forest ... | reverse complement strand
GACGTGTCTCAATTCTTCGTAATTGCTACGGAATAGTGCGAATACAGGTTGTCAACGCGTTGTTGCCACATGCCCACAAACGTGCCGGAGGTTACCTTATCAACTGATTTCCAAACGTGTTTGATAGCGGGAAGTGTATTGCGCCAGATAGCTAGTTTGCACCATCGTTCACCTTTTTCTTTGCCTTCATCAGTGGCGCACATGGATTTCCAGGCGATGCGCTTCGGACGGCTGACGTGTTGTGCGGCCCCCTGCCATCCTTGTTGATGAATCAAGTACAGGTCGCTGAAAGTTGGTTTCCTGCCGGTCCCGAACTCGAAGAGGAGCGCCTCAGTGGCAAATTTGTAAGCGCCGGCGATAGAATTGTCGCGCGGATCGGTAATGTTTCCTGAGCCGTATTCTTTGAATTCAGAATTGCTGAGCTGGAATAGGCCAATATAGGATCCAGTACGTTGCTTCGGATTGAAGCCAGACTCGATTTTGGCCACGGCTTTCATAAAGTTGAAATCCAGGCCGAAAGCATCAGAGGCGCGTTTGATCTCCTCAACAGGCGTTCCAATTGGAATGTCTTTCATCCTCTTCAAAACAGTATCAGCTGGCTTCTCGTCAGGTGGAATTTCAGAAAAAACATAATAAGCGAGAAGAGAGAAGTTCTGCTTGCGAGGCGTCGGATCAAGGGAATGATCCTGAATTGAATCGTCCGTTCTTGCTGGTCGTTCGACCAGAGCATCCGTTGTTGCTTGTTGTTCGACCAGAGCGTCGAAGGCCGCATCTAATCGAGCTTGATCTTTTTCAAGGGTGTCGGAGTTAGTTTCCTCATTGGGTAAGAGCAATGGCCCATCCGCAACCGGCAATGCAGAGGTCACGAAATTACTCGACCACCCTAAACTGGCTTCAACCTCGACTGCCTCATCGGGCAAAGCGGTGCTCATCGTCTTCCCAACAATAACTTGAGAAGCCGCGGCAATTGTGCACGCGGCTACAAGGAGGGCGAACTGCAAGAGTCTCGTTTTTGGCAAATCAGTCCCCAAACGGAAGTATACACGTGAATATTCTGCAACAGAACCGCATTATTTTACCGGCGTGCGCGCCAAGCGCGGCCATTAGTATGGCCGCTCTGACGTCCCTTTCGGGCCAGAAGGCGACGTCGGCACATCTCAGAACGGGAGGCACGCCGCCCTTGCCGGTGATGGTGGTGGCAGTTAATTTCCAAGAATCGCGATCTGACACTTGATCCACGTAAGCGCTTTCAACCGGAGCAGGGGATGGTCAATCGATTGGCGACGGCGCTGTCCTCCGTGGCGATGCGGCGTTGGCGGCCTGCTGCCATCGTAAGGCTCGCGACGGTGGCTACGCTGACGGCGCTGAGCGCCGGTGCCCTAGCGACACAGGCACGTCCCGCGCCACCCGCAGAGGCGACAGCGCCGCGCGCTGCAGGCGAGCCGATCATGGCGATTGTGTCCATAAAGTCCCAGCAGGTTACTTTCTACGACGCCGACGGTTGGATTCTGCGTGCACCGGTGTCGACCGGCGTCACGGAGCGTGAGACTCCCGCCGGCATCTTCGCAGTCCTGGAGAAGGAGAAGGACCACCACTCCACCATGTATGACGATGCCTGGATGCCGAACATGCAGCGCATCACCTGGAACGGCATCGCGCTGCACGGCGGGCCGCTGCCTGGGTATGCGGCCTCGCATGGCTGCGTGCGAATGCCCTACGGTTTTGCGGAGAAGCTGTTCGACAAGACGTGGATCGGGATGCGGGTGATCATCTCGCCGAACGACGCGGCCCCGGTGGAGATTTCCCACCCAGCGCTATTCACGCCGAATACGGAGGCCATCGCCGCGGCCTCGGCGCGTGCCGGGACGCTCGCCCGCGAGGCCGCGGAGGCCACACAGGCGGCCGACGAGGCAAAGAAAACTGCCGCGCGAGCGGCGCGCGAGGCGGTATCGCTCACGGCATCACTGCGCAAGCTGAAATTGCTCAAGACCCGCGCCGACGCTGAGCTCGCGTTCACCGAAAAGGCGCTCGCCGCAGCAAAGACGGACCAAGCCAAGGCGCGGGCCGAGGAGCGGAGGCAGAAGGCCGCCTCCAGAGTCGCGGAAGCGGGGACGCAGCTCGACACCGCCACGGCCGATGCAAAATCGAAACTCGACGCCGACGCCAACGCAAAGGACGCTGCCAAGGCGGCCGAGACGAAGAAAGCCGCCATCGCCAAGGCAGCGAACGAAGCGAAGCTCGCGCTCGAACCGGTCTCGATCTTCATCAGCCGCGCGACACAGAAACTTTACGTTCGACGCAACACGCATAAACGCTGGCCGGACGGGGGCGAGGTGTTCGACGCGTCCATCGAGGTTCCGGTCACGATCCGCAATTCCGACAAACCGATCGGCACGCATGTGTTCACCGCGATGGCGCGCGGCGACGCGGGGCTGCGCTGGACCGTGGTCACGATCGACAACGGGGATGAAGCCAAGAACGCGCTCGACCGCATCACCATCCCGCAGGACGTGCTCGATCGCATCGCGCCGACCGCGTTGCCGCGATCCTCGATCGTCGTCTCGGACGAGCCGCTCAGTGGCGAGACCAACTATCGCACCGAATTCGTCGCGGTGCTGAGCAACCAGCCTCAGGGCGGGTTTATAACGCGCGAGCCTACCACCGATGGCAACTTTGCGAGCGACGACTTCCAAAGCGACACTGGCTTTTTTCTCCGGGGCAATTGGGGTGTCCAAACTGGCAATACGCCCCGGGGCGGCGACTATCCGCGGGTCTATGACAATAGGCGCGCGCTGCCGAATCCGTTTTTTTTCCTGTTTGGGCGCTAGGTGCTTGAATGAGGGCGGTCATGTTTGCTTTTGATGTGGTGGACGGCGCCCGCTCCCGGCATCGCTGTGCCATAGGGTGATCGTTGTTAGACGAATCACATGAGGGGAGCCGTCCACATGCAAATTACCACGATTGGTTTGGATCTTGCCAAGAACGTGTTCCAGGTCCACGGCATCGACGCGGCCGAAAAAGTCGTCGTCAGGAAGCAACTGCGGCGGCGCCAGATGCTGGAATTTTTTAAGGCGCTACCGCCGTGCTTGATTGGCATGGAGGCCTGCGCGACCTCGCACTATTGGGCGCGGGAGCTGACGAAACTCGGTCATGAAGTGCGTCTGATGCCGGCGAAAGACGTGAAGGCCTACATCAAGCGCAACAAGAACGACGCAGCCGACGCTGAGGCGATCTGTGAGGCGGTACGACGTCCGACCATGCGTTTCGTACAAATCAAATCGGCCGAGCAGCAGGGCCAGTTGATGCAGCACCGCGCGCGAGATCTTCTGATGCGGCAACGAACTCAAGTAATCAATGCAATGCGGGCGCATTTGGCCGAACTTGGCATTCCGGCCCGGCAAGGGCGCGAAGGGCTCAAGGAGCTAATGGCCATTGTGGCGGATGATGATGACACGCGCGTGCCGGTCAATGCTCGTGCGAGCCTCATGGTTCTGGCGGCGCAGCTTCAGGCCTTGCAGACGCTGATCGGATCAATCGAGAAGCGGATCATTAAACAGCATCGCGTGAACGAGGCAAGCCAGCGGCTGGAGAGCATCCCGGGAATTGGTGTTATCGGGGCCACTGCGATTGCCGCGACCGTGGCGGATCCCAAAGTTTTTCGATCGGGTCGTGACTTTGCTGCGTGGATCGGGCTGGTGCCACGAGAAGCCTCAACAGGCGGGAAGCAGAAGCTCGGGCCAATCTCGAAACAAGGCGATCGCTATTTGCGACGCATCCTGGTGGTCGGAGCCTGCGCGGTATTGAAACTGGCGCGGCAGAAGCCGGAGAAGTATCCCTGGCTCACACAGCTTCTCGCCCGACGACCGTTCAAGGTTGTTGCGGTCGCGCTTGCCAACAAGATGGCGCGTATGGCCTGGGCGCTATTGGCCAACGGCGGAACCTATCGAGCGCCTCGGATCGCGGCGGCATAAGAAGGAGCTCGTCGATCGGAGGATGAAGTTGTCCGTGTGCGTTCATGAACTGCAGGGGTGATGACGACATTGATGCGAAACGATCGAGACCGTCGATCGGGAAAACCCGGGATGGGCCACGCGAGGAAAGAACGCGTGCTTTTGTTTGGGACCCGATCAGCGGATTACATCAGGGCCAGCAGCCAAAGCGGCTGCATTCAAAGGCCGAATACATGGCTGCACCCGAACGTTTCGCTGAATTGTCCGATTTTTCCCTTGCACCGCGGGCGCCGTCCATACATGGCCCATCTCGTCATTTCGCTGCCTCGCTAAATTTTTTCGCTATTGGAGGCATAGCGGACATTGGGACTGGATGCCTCGGTAGCGAATGACCCAATTAGCGGACATCGTGGGTGTCTGGACATGGCTGGATCGGGACAAAAACGCGCGATTGACCCCAAGCGGACGTGTCTTCAATCTGATGAATGTCCGTCCCAATCTCCCTTCGTACTGAGCTCGCCCGTGAACGAGCGGTCGATCTTGATCTTGTCAAACGAGGCACAGCATAGCAGATTGGAGACCGCTGGCCCGCCCCATGACTTCCGCCGTTCAGGATCTACTCGAAATTCTCGATCTCGAACCGCTGGATGTAAATCTGTTCCGCGGCCGCTCGCCCCAAGTGGGCTGGCAGCGCGTGTTCGGCGGCCAGGTGATCGGCCAGGCGCTAGTCGCCGCGGTGCGCACGGTCGACGTCACCCGGCCCCCACATTCCATGCACGCCTACTTCCTGCTGCCGGGCGATCCCAGGGTACCGATCATCTACGACGTGGACCGCATTAGGGACGGCAAGAGTTTCACCACGCGGCGTGTCACTGCGCGCCAACACGGCCACCCAATTTTCTCCATGCTGGTATCGTTCCACGCCGACGAACCTGGCCTCGCACACCAGGCCAAGATGCCCGACGTTCCGGCTCCGGAAAAACTGCCGAGCGAATCCGAAGTGCGCGACAAGATTTTGCCCTCAATGCCCGATCCGGTGCGCCGCTACTATGAACGCGAGCGTCCGATCGAACTACGGCCGGTGGAGTTCGATCGCTATCTCGGCAAAAAATATCCCGACGGCAAATTCCACATGTGGATCAAGACCACCGGCCAGCTACCCGACGATCCAGCATTGCATCAATGCGTGCTGGCATACGCCTCCGACATGACACTGCTCGACACCGCGCTGATTCCGCACGGCCATACGCTGTTTGAAAAGCAATTCATGGGGGCGAGCCTCGATCATGCACTGTGGTTGCACCGGCCGTTCCGCGCCGACGATTGGCTGCTTTATGCGCAGGATAGCCCCAATCTACGAGGCTCTCGCGGCTTCTCGCGCGGACTTATATTCAAGCGTGATGGCACGCTGGTCGCCTCGGTGGCGCAAGAAGGCTTGGTGCGCGAGCGGCGTGAACCGTAGGTCCAATTTGCCCGGTGTTATCCGAGATCTGGGCGCAGCAGCCGGCAATTAGGACAGCGAATTTGCCGGGAAGTGCCGTTTTTCGTGACGATTGCCTTTGGATGCAGCAAGAAAGCCGCTTAATTTTTGTGCCGCCGGCCGGTAGGCTGCGCCATAGGGGCCGTCCGACGCCACCGGGATTTTGGTCGCCCCACGCGCGTGACAATCCGAGCCGCCCGGCCCCGGTTCGGTGAGCCGGGCAACGATGCCGCCGGGAAGGAAAATCATGAAAATGGTCATTGCAGTCATCAAACCGTTCAAGCTTGACGAGGTGCGCGACGCTCTTAGCCGTATCGGCGTCCACGGCATGACGGTGTGCGAAGTGAAGGGCTACGGACGGCAGAAGGGGCACATGGAAATTTATCGCGGCGCCGAATACGCCGTGAATTTCCTGCCCAAAGTGCGGATTGAAGTCGCGGTCGCCACCGAGCAACTCGAGCGCGCGATGGAGGCGATCGCATCGGCCGCCAAGACCGGACAGATCGGTGACGGGAAAATCTTCGTCACGCCGGTCGAACAAGCCGTGCGCATCCGCACCGGCGAGACCGACGCCGACGCGCTTTAGCATCCAAACAAGAGCCGGGGATTTGTAATGTGGCGGGTCTCGGCACCATCACGCCCGCTTCTGGGTTCGTACTGCCTATGCAAGGCGTGCTGATCGGTGTGATCGCCGGCGGCATCTGCTTCTGGGCCTGCACCTGGCTCAAGCTCAGACTGGGCTACGACGACTCGCTCGATGTGTTTGGCGTACATGGAGTCGGCGGCCTTACCGGAACTTTCCTCGCCGGCGTGCTCGCGGTCGGCGCTTTGTCGGCCACTCCCGAAACGCCCCGCGGCGTGTCCGGACTGCTGGAAGGCAATCCTCATCAGGTGCTGGCTCAGCTCTGCGGAATCGTCGTGACCTTGCTGTGGTCGGGTACGCTCACTTACGTCGTGCTAAAAATCATTAGCGCCATCGTCCCCCTACGCGTGCGCCAGGAAGACGAGGTCATGGGGCTCGACGTCACCCAGCATGGTGAGGCCTTGCAGTAGCTCGAACGAGCACCGCCTAATTTTTATGCAGCCATTTTGTGCGTTGCCGCGAGTTTGGGCGCGCGTCCTCGAAACTCATCCAACTCCTGCCTTAGGCGCAAAAATTCGTTCATGAATTCCGCAGGATAGGCCGCATTCCGGCATCTGGCACGCTGTTTGATTCTATTGGTTCGGTCTGCCCCGCGAAGTGTCTTTGCGGGGTCTGGCTCAGTGAACCCGCCCGCACTGCGTAACGGAGAAAACGGGCTCAAGCGGGGATCGATCCATGAAAATCGTCATGGCCATTATCAAGCCTTTCAAACTCGACGAGGTCCGCGACGCCCTGACCTCGATCGGGGTGCAGGGGCTGACTGTCACAGAGGTCAAGGGCTACGGGCGTCAAAAGGGACACACGGAAATCTACCGTGGGGCCGAATATGCTGTGAGCTTCCTGCCAAAAGTCAAATTGGAAGTGGCGGTGCCCTCCAACCAGGTCGACAAGGTTATCGGCGCCATCGCGGGAGCCGCCAAAACCGGCCAAATCGGCGATGGCAAGATCTTCGTCTTCGCTCTGGATCATGCCGTGCGGATCCGCACCGGCGAAACCGACGCGGCGGCGATCTAGTGACCCGCACCGCAAACAATACGGACAGGAGTAAGACCATGACGTTAATGAAATCCCCCCGTGCGGGACGCTTGGCTCTCGCCTTCGGGGTTGTCCTCAGCGTGTTTTTGAGCGTGGCAGCCTTCGACGCCTCCTATGCTCAACCTGCGCCCGGGGCAGCGCCCGCAGCTCCCGCTGCCGCAGCACCAGCGACCCCGGCTGCGCCGCCGCCGGCATGCGTCAACGATCCGGATCCAAAGAAGGCGGTACTCGAGAAATGTACGCCTAACTCGGGCGATACCGCGTGGATGCTCACCTCGGTCGCGCTAGTTCTGATGATGACCATCCCTGGCCTAGGCCTCTTCTACGCCGGCATGGTGCGCAAAAAGAACGTCGGCGACACCGTGATGACGAGCTTCGCCGTGACCTGTCTGGTGACGATCGTCTACTCGATACTCACCTACAGCCTGGCGTTCACCCCTGGCTCGCCCTTTATCGGCGGACTCAGTCGCGTCTTCTTACAAGGCATCTTGAGTGACATCTCCACCGGCATCGGTAATCCGAACAGTCTCGCCGTGACGATTCCTGAAACCGTGTACATGTGTTTCCAGATGACTTTTGCGATCATCACTCCCGCGCTGATCGCTGGCGCCTTCGCCGAGCGCATGAAGTTCTCGGCGATGCTATGGTTCATGGGACTGTGGGCAATCCTCGTCTACGCGCCGATTGCGCACTGGGTCTGGGGCGCCGACGGGTTCATGTCCAACGGCAACAACGACGCCATGTTTAAGGTGCTCGATTTCGCCGGCGGCACGGTCGTACACATCAACGCGGGCGTCGCCGGTTTAATGTGCGCCATCGTCCTCGGCAAGCGCAAGGACACCGGACCGGCACACAACATGGTGCTCACTTTCATCGGCGCCGCCCTACTTTGGGTCGGCTGGTTCGGCTTCAACGCTGGTTCGGCGGTCAGCGCGGGCATGCAGGCTGGCATGGCAATGGCCGTGACGCAGATCGCCACCGCCGTCGCCGCCTTCACCTGGATGCTGGTGGAATGGGCCCATCGCGGCAAGGCGACCGTCATTGGTATCGCCTCCGGCGCGGTCGCTGGCCTCGTCGCCATCACTCCGGCCTCGGGTTATGTCGGCCCGATCGGCTCGATGGTCATCGGCGTCGCCGCTGGCGTCTTCTGCTATTGGGGCGTCACCGGCCTGAAAAAGATGCACGGCGTGGATGACGCGCTTGATTGCTTTGGCGTCCACGCGGTCGGCGGCATGGTCGGCGCGCTGCTCACCGGCGTATTTGCAATCGCCGAGTATGGCGGCACCGCCGGCCTTATCGAAGGCAACCCGGGCCAGATGATCAATCAGATCAAAGGCATCGTGATCGTTATAGCCTACGACGCCATCGTCTCGCTGATCATTCTCAAGATCATTGACGCGATCATTGGCGTGCGTGTCACCGACGAGGTGGAACGCGAAGGTCTCGATCTTGCGTTGCACGGCGAGGCTGTCCAGTAACACGCTAGCGGTAGGGGCGGAAACCCGGCACTGTCCCTTCCGTTGAGGCCCCCGGCTCATGAGAGCCGGGGGCCTCTCCATTAGTTCTTCATGACCAGATCGGATGGCGAGGCGGCGGCAGTTTTGCGCGAA
>Ga0207802_1000138_pt1 | contig 9064 bp, 7 predicted proteins | sample LuqExpMetageno20_FD_187778 | JGI IMG/M metagenome (GOLD analysis project Ga0207802, IMG submission 187778) | Tropical forest soil microbial communities from Luquillo Experimental Forest, Puerto Rico - Sample 20 (SPAdes) | ecosystem: Environmental > Terrestrial > Soil > Tropical forest ... | reverse complement strand
CGAACGAGTTGGCGAATCTCTGCGGATATCTTTGGCCGACCACTGAGAGGATAAGATTTGTAGCGCCAATAAGCTCGAAAACCAGCGCGATGCCAGCGGATCACCGTTTCCGGAGTAATGATTTTCAATGCCTCCAGCACCTTGGGTGCCAGGCGATAGAGGCCGATTAGCACCACGCGGTCGATATTGCCGAGTGCCATCCGCTTGGGCGATTTGCGCCGCAACACATTGAGCTGGTGTCGCAGGACCAGGATTTCGGCTTGCAGCGCCACCCGTGACCGGACCAGGCCGACCACTGCGCACCAAATCAAGCTGCACAAACCCCTCATCGCAACGATAGTCAGCCGATTCGCAGACGATCGTCACCAGGGTTGGGTTTGCGGTAGGGACAATGCCGCGATAGTGGAAGTGACTCGCGATAGTGCTTCCTGATCAATGGCCGTTGGGAAAAAAATCTGGTAGCCTTTCAAAGCCCGTCACGTCGGGGTGGTAAAGAAAGAATGAGCAAAACGGCATATCGAGCCGCGATTGCGGCACTCGGGCTATGGCTTGGTTCCTGCGCAGCCACCTTCAATGAACCGATTAATTTACCGGTGGCGTCTAATGCGGCAATTGTTCCGCCCGGGGCTCCGCCGAATGTAGGCGGCAATACGGTCGTGGCGATTGCATTTTCCGGCGGCGGTACACGAGCGGCCGCTTTTGCCTATGGCGCCATGCGCGGTCTTAACCGTCTGCCAGCCGGGGCACGCGGTACGTATTTCGACCGCGTCATTTTCATTTCAGGTGTGTCTGGTGGATCGGTCGCCGCCGCTTATTTCGGTCTGAAAAGACGCGCCGCGCTAACCGACTTTCGCGAACGATTTCTCTTAAGGAACGCCGAAGAAGACCTCAGTACCACAGCCGATCTCGTGAACTTGGCTCGCGGCTTGGGGGGCGGGGTAAACGATTCCTCGCGGCTGGCAGGTTGGCTCGATCAAAACCTGTATGAGGGAGCTACATTGGCCGATCTCTATCAACCGGGTAAGCCTATCGTTTGGCTCAACGCTTCGGACCTTTACAATCGCACACCGTTTGTGTTCCATCCGGTGACGTTCGAGGCATTGTGTAGCGACCCCCGCAAGTATCCGATCTCGCAGGCGGTTGCGGCCTCGGCTGCCGTCCCCGTGGCCTTTGTTCCAATTGTGCTCGCCAGTTTCTCCGGCGCGTGTAGTGTGCCGTTACCACCGTGGGTCGATCGTGTTCTCGCAGACCGGAATGCCGGGGCTCAGGCCCGGGCCTTTGCGCAGGCACTCAAGCGCTATCGGGATCCGGCACAAATTCGTTTCGTGAAGTTGGCCGATGGCGGCATCACCGATAATTTCGGACTGTCCGGCGTCGTCATCGCCCGCGCAGCCGACACGCAACCTTATGCGCCCCTTACCCGGGACAGAGCCGTACAATTGCGTCACGTGGTTTTCATCGTGGTCAATTCCGGATTGCCTCCGCAGGGAGAATGGGCACAGACCGTCCAAGGTCCATCTGGAAAAGAAATGATCGACGCGATCACCGACACTGCCATCAATTCCGCGGTACGGAGCGGATTCGATGCATTCCGGCTAACCGTCAAGAACTGGGAAGACGCAACCCGCAAGTGGCGATGCGCCTTATCTCAGGCCGAAGCGGTAAAGCTTGGTGCAACGAGCGATTGGCGTTGCAGCAACGTCAGCTTTGAAGTTGTGGAAATCGATTTCTCTCAATTGGATCCTGCGCGCGCCGCAAGGCTCGACCGTGTGCCAACCAGTTTTCATTTGCCGGAGGAAGAAGTCGACCTGGTGGCGCAGGCTGGCACCGACGCGCTGCTGGCGCATCCGACCGTGCGCGCGGTACTTGGCAGGGCAAATTGATGACAGCGGCATCTTGTACCGAAGCCGCGATGGTGAGCTAAAACAATAGCGGCTTTGTCCGTTATCAAAGCGGTTAAAATGATCGTAGCCAAAGCGGGCCCGCGGTCGACTACGACCCAGCGCTCATCCGAAGCAAGGGTGAACCGTCCTTCGACACGCGAAAGGACGGCCGACCCGGGAATCCGCTCGGCTCCGCTGCGCGCTCCGGCCATTGACAGCTGTATAGCCTTCCTAAACCAAAGAATGGTGTGAGAGCCACAATAACAGTCGCTTACACTTCAAAGAAGCATAATTTCATAAGCGCGACTTTCTTGACTTGGGCTATTCGACACCTGCAACTGTAAAAACCAATGAGGGACGACAAAATGCGCACGGCGACAGATCAGGCGCAAACGGTTTGCCCAAGAGGACTTTTCTTCGCCAATCCGACCTTCCACTTCGAGACGATGCGGAACGCAGGATACATCGTGTCCAACTGCGCCGACCTCGGCGAGATTCTGGAGACCGTGAAGGTCATTGCCGAAGGTGATGTAGAGAGTTGGTACGCCGCGTGGGAGGCCACGGCAGATCGCGTACTCGCGCTGGCTGAGCGCACACAGGATTCGCTCAGCAAGGGCGGGGCCTACATGCGCGCCTGCACCTACAACCGTTTGGCCGAGTTCCTGCTGCCGCCCGACGATCCCAGGCGTGCCGGATCGTTCGAGAAGATCGGCGGCCATTTCTTCAAGGGCCTGGATACGCTTGGCGTCCGCTACGAGCGCATTACCATACCTTACGCCGCAGGGAAGCTGCGAGCATTGTATTTCCCCGGACCCCAAGGTGCCGAGACAAAACCATTACTCATGTATGGCGGCGGCTTCGACTCGCTTTTGGAGGAATACTATCCAAATTTCGCCGAGGCAGCGCTCAAGCGCGGCTACTCCGTGCTGACGTACGAAGGGCCAGGCCAGGGCCACGCGCTGCGCAAGTACGGCCTCACCTACACGCCGGAATGGGAGAAGCCGGTCAAGGCCGTGCTCGACGAATTTCTCCATGCGCACGCAGAGCCTTCGAAGATCGTCCTCATCGGTATGAGCATGGGCGGCTATTTCGCCCCCCGCGCCGCTGCCTTCGAAGAACGCATCGACGGCGTCGTGGCCTACGACACCTGCTACGATTTCGGTGAGGTGGCGGGGCGCGTCATTTCCGCCGCGAGAAATCCCGAGGGGCTGAAGCTCACCGGCGTTTCGTGGGCCTACTCCAATGCGCGGTGGACGATGGGTACGAAGGACATCGACAATACTTTAAAGGCATGCGCTGCTTACACTCTCGCACCGGTCGCTGATCGCATTCGGCAAGACGTATTGATGTTGGCAGGTACGGATGATCATTTCATTCCATTCCACCAGAGCGCGGACTTCGAGAAAGCGCTTATCAACGCGCGCAGCGTGACGACAAGGGTTTTCGATGGACCGTCCGGTGGCGCAGGGCACTGCCAGCCGGGCGCCCTGTCGCTCTATCACGCAGCGGTTTTCGATTGGCTGCTGGACAAGTTTCCCGCGACACCAAAATAGTCCACTATTGGCAAGTTTCGACCATTTCCGCTCCGCAGCGCGATGTCGGAAAGTGGGGATGAACGGACGTGGCCGCATCGGAAATGACGCGAATGACCTAGGCTGTGTAAAAACGCAGAAATTTGCGAAGCGTCGAGAATTATTTTTCTCAGATCAAGCGAAGGCGAACCCACACACGAACTGCCGCGACTCTAATTGCGGCTCAGAGAAACGTTCATTCTATCGTCGTCGTGCGCTGTTACGTTTTCACGCAGCCAAGACCCAAAGCGGGCGAGTTGCCGAGCGTCCTTGCGGTGCGCGTGCTCCAGGTTCGACCGCGCGACTTAGAAAATCAGTCGACTAGGCTTGCCTGCTTTCCGGCAATGCGGCCGCTGACGACGCAGAACATCATGGAGTCCCCGGTTCTATACCCGCCGTCCCGGTAGCCCGAGGCCACTTCGCCCACAGCATAGAGGCCGGGCAATGCAGGCTTTCCTTTGTCGTTGACGACGGCAGCTTTGTCATTGATGCGTACACCTCCCAGAGAAATTAGGCTGGTCGGCATCACCGAGAGGAAATAGAATGGTGCCCTTAGCTGATTTTTGTAGATGGTGCGTCCGAAGCGATCTTTGATCTCGCCCCGAGTCGCGGCATTATGTGCGTCGATTTCTTTTTGCAGATTGCCTTCCGGAACGTTGATTTTCTTTGCCAGGTCAGCCACAGAATCTGCGCGCTGAATCATGTCTTTGTCGATGAGGTCCTGGACCTTGGTGTGGCATTCAGGGACGACGATCTCGTAGACAACTTTTTGCTTCAACATGGCGAGGCTGGTTTGCGTATAGCCCTCCAGCTCGTTGGTAAAACGTTCGCCTTTTTCGTTGACCAGGATGCCGCCCCCGGCGAGCGCTCCGGAGGTCAGGTAGATACGCGTCGCCTTATCGGTTGTCGGGACGACAAGGACCTGGTCCATATGTTGTGTGGCGGCTCCCGCCTTCAGCGCCATTAGCAATCCGTCGCCCACGTTTTGTGGGACACCCACGGCTTGTAGGTTCCGATATTCAGGGCGCAGATAGCGTGCAACGAGTTCTTTGTTGTGAACCCACCCGCCGGAGGCAAGCACAACCGAGTTGCAGGCGTAATTGTCTTTTCCAGTGGCCGTTTGCACGCTGATGCCAGCGATGCGATTGCTGCGCGTGATGAGGTCTCTGCAGCGAGCCTCCACCAGCACATCAGCCTTTTTAGTCTCCTCCAACCTCTTCGCGATCGCTCTGACGACGGCACCGCCGTAGCCTTTTGCCTGGATGGCGCGAGGGATAGTGCTCCCCATGGAGGCTTCCACAATGTTCTCAAATTCAACCCCCTGCTCTTGCAGCCACGCAATATCCGCCCCGCTGTTCTCGGCGACGATGCGCGTCCAGACAGGGTCACGGAGCCCGCCGGAAATAGCCATCGAATCTTTGTAGAACTGTTCCGGCGAGTCTTTGATTTGGGAAAGTTTTAGCTGAACGGGAGAATTAACACAGGTGAACCAGCCGGTTGATAGCGCAGAGTTGCCACCAAGTATCGGCTGTGCCTGCACGACGAGAACTTTCTTACCGGAATGGGCGGCTTCCAGTGCTGCGCAAAGTCCCGAGTTGCCGCCGCCGATAACTGCGACATCATATTTTGCCTTCCACTTTTGATCGGCGGCCCAGGCAACCAGGGGAAAGCCTGCGATACTTGTGGATGCGGCGCCCAAGCTCCATTGCAAAACCCGGCGACGGTTGGCACCGAACTTTTTGCTCATGATCGGCTCCTGCCCTTAGTCAAGTTTGAGCGAGGGGAAGGTATGGCATTCGCTGCAATAAACTTTGCTCGGCTTGTGCATCGAGTGGCAAAGTGTGCAACGAAGCTCCCCCATGTGTGAATCGTGCGGGTTCGGTTTTGTCTGAGCGGTTCTTGCAGCAACTGCCTTGTAGCTGCCATGGCAATCTCCGCAGGTGGCGCTATCCGCCGGTTTGTTCGTCTGGTCTTTGTGACAAGCCTGACAGGTGACTTTTGCATCCTGGTGGGCCTTACCCGCAGAGCCGACAAACTCGGTGGCAAGCGCGGGAGCGGCAACAAGCAGAAAAACAAGCATACAGAAACCTAAAAGGCTTCTCATTTTACCCTCCTGGAGGGCTGGGGTTGACTAAACCAGAGCGGTCTTAGCGCGCGTTGACTTGGATCAAAGAAGCAGTGTTGTAGGCTATGGCGCACGTGAAGCTGTCTTTAGCGCCGCGTGAGGGGATTAAGAAAACTCATATAGGCAAAACGAATTGCGCTTCATTCGATGCACTCAGGCACCGCGAACAATTTTTCAAGCGCTTCCCTGAAGCGGCATCTCCGTCGATGATGCTTGACTTCGAGGGCTGCAATCCCACGCAAAGCCTTTGCTGGGCGGAGCGCCTTGCTCAGGGATGATTTTCGAGACCATGGTCTCGAATGAGACGTGCCGACACCAGCCGACGCCATACGTAGAGGATAATTATCGCACCGATGGTAGCACCCATAACGCCACTAAATTGGCGTGGCCCTAATATGCCGCTTTGCTCCCCCACCGCAGTAGCAAGAAACGCCCCCGCTACACCGAGCAAGGTGGTCACGAAGAATCCTCTTGGTGTCTTCGGACCTGGCATAAGTAAACGTGCAATTGTTCCAGCAGCAAAGCCGATAAACGTCACCCAAAGTAATCCAGCCATTGTAGCCTCGCCGTTCCTGCGGAAGACGCGCGTTCGCCGTTAAATAGGACCGCGCCGGAAGGTACGTATTATTTTGAACATAATCCAGGGATCGAGGCATTGATTGAGATCAAAGCTCATCCCGTAACCGCCAAAAGGGATAATCTCAAAGAATCAGCTTGGGAGAGCCTAATGTCGTATTTGGTGTCAAACTCGTCCACACCGGTTGCAAGGACGCGACTGCAGGCCCTCAAGAGCCTCGGCAATTCTCACCCAATTATAGCATCAGGTATTTCTGATTTAGATCAATGCGCCGACCGGAAGCCTTGGAGGCAACGGCAGAAAAGGCGATGCTCGTGTGCCATGTCTTTCCCGGCTGGTGACATTCATGCCTGATGAAAAGAAGATCGCGCGCAGTCGTGGAGCGCTTTCGGCAGCGCGCGTCCCGGCTCTATGGGCCGGCGGCGCACTCGAACCGTCATCCCGCTGTGAGTGATGTCGGCGCGGGCCTCGGCTCCCACCATACCGGCGCCCTCCAGTCCTCGCTGCGCTTTTGATTTACATCAACGCGGATACTTGGGACCCGCTTTTTTCTAAAGGCCGTAAGGTCGTCTCTAAACCTTGGCTTAGAGTCGCCAACGATAAAATGATTTTGCGCTGCAAAAGCGCAATGGATTGCGACGCCGCATACGCGTTACGTTGAGCACGGCGGGAGCCCCGCCGCGAGCGCAGGCACGAACGCCGAGGCATCGACGATGGCTTTAGGCACAATCAACTCGCCCGACTCCGTTTCGATGTACGGCAAACGTCGCAGCGGCTGGCCGGCGGTGATGGACCTCGCGCAGTCGCTAAGCGGGCTGCTGCTGGTGCTGTTCGTCTGGTTTCACATGCTGGACAACGGCTCAATCCTGATCAGCAAGGACGCAATGTATGTCGTCTCTCGCTTGTATGAAGGCCGCTACATCTTTGGAGCCGATTACCCTTTCCTGGTTTCGTTGATGGCCGGGGGCATTCTGACACTGTTAGTTCTCCATGCCGGGCTGGCGATGCGCAAGTTTCCCGAGCGCTATGCCGAATATCGAGCGTTCCGTCGTCACATGGCGAGCTTCCGTCATGGGGACACCACGCTGTGGTGGATTCAGATATGGACCGGCTTCGCTCTGTTCTTCCTGGCCTCAGTGCATCTGATCGGCGTAATCACCCGGCCCGGCGATATCGGGCCTTATGAATCGGCCGACCGTATTATCAGCGGATGGATGTGGCCGGTTTATGCACTTCTCCTAATAGCGGTGCATCTGCATGCCGGCGTCGGCGCCTATCGCCTGGCCGTTAAGTGGGGTTTGCAGCTCGGCCATGACGCCCAGGCAAGCCGCCGCCGCCTCAAGTTCGTCCGTGCCGCAATCATTGCGGTTTTCCTGGTGCTCGGCTCCGCTAGCCTTGCCGTCTACATCGCGATCGGCATCGCCCATCGTGACCAAGCCGGCGAGCGATACGTGCCGACCTGGGAGCGGAGCGCGCTCCAGACCGATCAGCAAAGACTCGCCTCGCCGACAGTACTTACGATGCCGCGCGGATCGCGGCCTGCCGGGATCAGCCCATGAGGATCGACTACACCGACGTCCTCGTCATTGGCGGCGGACTTGCTGGCCTGCGCGCCGCCATCGCCGCCAAGCGGCGCGGCCATGACGCCGTCATTCTTTCTTTGGTGCCGCCGAAGCGTTCGCATTCGGCCGCCGCAGCGGGTGGCATGCAGGCGAGCCTCGCCAATGTCATCGAGGCGAGCGGCGACAACGAGGATGTGCATTTTGCCGACACCGTGCGCGGCGGCGACTGGGGCGCCGATCAGGAAGTCGTGCGCATGTTCGTCGATACGGCGCCGAAGGCGGCCCGCGAGCTCGCGGCCTGGGGCGTGCCGTGGACGCGGGTGCAGCAGGGCAACCGCGAAACCGTGATCAACGGCAAGAAGGTCGTCATCAGCGAGAGCAAAGAAGCGCACGGCCTGATCGCGCAACGTAATTTCGGCGGCACCAGCAAATGGCGGTGCGCCTACGTCTCCGACAGTACCGGGCATGCGATGATCTACGCCGTCAGCGACCAAACGATTGCGGCGAACATTCCCGTGCGCGAGCGCGCCGAGGCGATCGCGCTCATCCATGATGGCGGCCACTGCTTCGGGGCAGTCGTGCGCGATCTCATCAGCGGTGAGCTTTACGCTTATGTCGCCAAAGCCACTGTGATCGCGACCGGAGGCGCTGGCCGGCTTTATCGCGTCACCACCAACGCGGTGATTTGCGACGGCACTGGTGCCGCACTTGCCCTCGAGACCGGGCAGGCGGCGCTCGGCAACATGGAGGCAATACAGTTTCACCCGACTGGGCTGTTCCCATCCGGTATTCTCATCACCGAAGGCTGCCGCGGCGACGGCGGGCTGCTGCGCGACGCCGACGGACACCGTTTCATGCCGGACTACGAGCCGGAGAAGAAGGAGCTTGCCTCGCGCGACGTCGTCTCACGCGACATGCTGGACCACGTCAAGAAAGGCAAAGGCGTCAAGACGCGCCTCGGCGACCATCTCTGGCTTGATATCACGCTGCTCGGCCGCGCCCATATCGAAAGGAACCTGCGCGACGTGCACGAGATCTGCCGATACTTTCTCGACATCGATCCGGCCAAGGATCTCATCCCCGTCATGCCGGCGCAGCACTACACCATGGGCGGCGTGCGTACCAACTTCAAGGGCGAGAGCCAGGGCCTGAGAGGCCTGTTCGCGGTCGGCGAAGCCTCCTGCTGGGACATCCACGGCTTCAACCGGCTCGGCGGCAACTCGGTCGCCGAGACCGTGGTGGCCGGCATGATCGTCGGCGAATTCATCGCCGACTTCTGCGATCGCGTCGACAGCGACATCACGATTACGACCTCGTTGGTTCACGAATTCCTCGGCCGCGAGCAG
>Ga0207802_1000121_pt1 | contig 9533 bp, 8 predicted proteins | sample LuqExpMetageno20_FD_187778 | JGI IMG/M metagenome (GOLD analysis project Ga0207802, IMG submission 187778) | Tropical forest soil microbial communities from Luquillo Experimental Forest, Puerto Rico - Sample 20 (SPAdes) | ecosystem: Environmental > Terrestrial > Soil > Tropical forest ... | reverse complement strand
GCCTCCACCAGCAGTCGGCCGATGTCCGGCTCGAGCCCGCTGCGCTCGCCAATGATGCGCACGCGCACGCCTCTGCGATGTAGCTCGGCAAGGTCGTTTCGCACGAAACGGCGCAAAATGCCCATCAAATCGCCGACCTCGTTTGCCGGCCGCGACCAGTTTTCCGCGCTGAACGAGAAAATGGTGACGAACTTGATGCCGATCTCGCCGGCGGCGCGGATCGTTCGACGCAAGGCTTCGACGCCGCGGCGATGCCCCTCCCCGCGCGGCAATCCGCGTGCCGCTGCCCAACGGCCGTTGCCGTCCATAATGATGGCAACATGGCGCGGCGCGACCTCAAAAGACGGCCCAGCGCTTTGCGATATTTTGGCTTCGGCCATGGAATGCCTCAGACGGTGAGGATCTCCTTTTCCTTTGCCCCAAGAATGTGATCGATTTCAGTGATACCGGCGTCGGTTGCTTTCTGGATGTCGGCCGAAAAACGCTCGTGATCGTCCTTGCTAATCTTGTGGTCTTTTTCCAGCTTCTTGATGACATCCATGGCGTCGCGGCGTACGTGACGCACCGCCACGCGCGCGGTCTCAGCATATTTGTGCGCGATCTTGACCAGCTCCTTGCGTCGCTCTTCATTTAATTCTGGGATGCGCAGCCGGATTATCTGGCCTTCTGTCGACGGCGACAGGCCGAGATTGGAATTGACGATCGCCTTTTCCACCGCGTGCACCAATGACCGGTCCCAAACGTTCACCGTGATGAGCCGCGGTTCTGGCACAGCGACGCTGGCGACCTGGTTGAGCGGCATCTGCGCCCCGTAGGCGTCGACCATGACCGGATCGAGCATGTGGGTGGAAGCGCGGCCGGTGCGCAGTCCAGACAATTCGGTCCTCAGTACTGCGCTCGCCCCCTGCATGCGGCGCTTGATTTCGTTGATGTCGTGCGTCGTTGCTGTTGTCATGGATGTCCCCCGAACACGGCGCTCTCAAGCTCAAGAAGCGAGGCGATCCTGGTTGCTGGCACGTGCCGGCGCGCAACCTAGCCGACGACGGTCGAGCGTCCCTTGCCACGCAAAACGGCCTCGATCGCACCCTTCTCGGCAATCGAAAAGACGATGATAGGCATCCGGTTTTCCCGGGCAAGCGCGAAGGCGGTGGAATCCATGACCCGCAAATCCTTCTCAATGGCCTCCTGGTGGCTCAGGCGCTCGTACCGCTTGGCTTTCGTGTCTTTCTTGGGGTCGGTGGTGTAAACCCCGTCCACGCTGGTGGCCTTCAGCACTGCATGGCACTCGAGCTCGGCCGCCCGCAATACCGCGGTAGTGTCCGTGGTAAAGAAAGGATTACCCGTCCCGGCGGCCAGCAGTACGATGCGGCCCTTGCCGAGATTTTTCACCGCGCGCTTGCGGTTGTAGGTCTCGCAAACGGACGGCATAGCGAGCGCGGAAAGGGTGCGCGCCTCGCCTCCGGCCTGCTCGATCGCGCCTTCCAGCACCAAGCAGTTCATCACCGTCGCCAGCATGCCCAGGGCGTCGCCGACCGGTCGCTCGATACCGCGTTTAGACAATGCTACGCCACGGAAGATGTTGCCACCGCCGACCACCACGCCAAGCTCGACGCCGAGCTTCGCGGCCGCCACAAGATCGGCGGCGATCCCCTCGACGGTCGCCTGCTCGATACCAAAGCCTTGCGCGCCGGTAAGCGCCTCGCCGGACAGCTTGACGATGACGCGCCGATAGAGCGGTTTACTCATGCGATGCGCATCTTATGTAGCCGGGTAGCTTTGACCAGCGGCGGCCGCGACTTCAGCGGCGAAATCAGCTTCCCGCCTCTCAACTCCCTCGCCAAGCGCGAAGCGGACGAACCCGGCTACTTTCAGCGGTCCGCCTACCTTGCCTTCGGCTTCCTTGAGCGCCTGCGCGACGCTCTTCTTGTCGTCGAAGATAAACGGTTGGTCGAGGAGTGTCTGCTCTTTGTAGAAGGTTTTCAGACCCGATTCGACGATCTTCTCGATCATATTCTCAGGCTTGCCCTGCTGACGGAATTTGTCGGCAAGAATGTCTTTTTCCCGCTTGATCACCGCCGGGTCGACGCCAGCCGCATCAACCGCGATCGGATTGGCGGAAGCGACGTGCATCGCTATCTGCCGGCCAAAGGCCATCAGCTCATCCGTCTTGCCGGGCGATTCGAGCGCGACCAGTACGCCGATCTTGCCGAGGCCATCGCTGACCGAGTTGTGCACATAATAGGCCACGACGCCCTTACCGACCGAGAGCTCAGCGGCACGGCGTAGCGTCATGTTCTCGCCGATTTTCGCGATCGTGTCGTTGATCGAGTCGCCGACGGTGATCGAACCGACTTTAGCCTGCTTGATCTTCTCTACATCGGTACCGGCCGACATAGCGACATCGGAGATCATCTTCACGAGGCCTTGGAAGAGGTCGTTGCGGGCGACGAAGTCGGTCTCCGAGTTGACCTCGACCATGATGCCCTTTGTGCCCTTGACGCTGACGCCGATCAAACCCTCGGCTGCGACACGGCCCGCCTTCTTAGCGGCCTTCGACAGACCCTTCTTGCGCAGCCAATCGATCGCCGCCTGCATGTCGCCCTTGTTCTCGACCAGCGCGGCTTTGCAATCCATCATGCCAGCACCGCTGGTTTCGCGAAGCTCTTTGACCATTGCCGCGGTAATTTCAGCCATCACACTTTTCCTTAAGTTTTCCGCAGGCGCCGAGCAGCTGCGACGCTATCCAAGTCAGTGTTTGCGAGACGGCAGATTATTCCGCCGTCAATTCTTTCGCCTTGGCAATCCAGGCCGGCACGCGGCCCGGCAACCCAACTTCTTCGCCGATATTGTGGGCGGCCTTCTCGTTGAGCTCGGCGATTTGCGAGTAATGGAAGATACCGAGATCGTTGAGCCGCTTCTCAATCGCGCCCGACACGCCGGGTAGCTTCTTGAGATCGTCGGCGACGCCGCGCGGCCCCGGCAGTTGCTCGAAGCCGAGATCGCCTGTCGCAGGCTGCGTCGGAACCTCCTCCGCGACGGCCGGCTTCTCCTGCGCGCCGATGTCGACGCCCATCTCGCCTTGCGCGCGAGAGATGCCGTCGATCGCGGCCTTCGCCACCAGATCGCAATAGAGCGCGACGGCGCGGCTGGCGTCGTCGTTGCCGGGTACCACATAGGTTATGCCGCTCGGATCGCAATTGGTGTCGACGATCGCGGCGACTGGAATGCCGAGGCGCTGCGCCTCCTTGATGGCGATGTCTTCCTTGTTGGTGTCGATTACGAACAACAGGTCGGGCACGCCGCCCATGTCCTTGATGCCGCCAAGCGAGCGGTCGAGCCTGTCGCGCTCGCGCTGCATCGTCAGGCGCTCTTTCTTGGTATAGCCAGCGGCCTCACCCGAGGAGAGCATCTCGTCGAGCTTGCGTAGGCGCGCGATCGAACCGGAGATTGTCTTCCAGTTCGTCAGCGTACCGCCGAGCCAGCGCGAGTTGACGTAATACTGCGCGCAGCGCTTGGCGGCATCAGCGATGGCATCCTGCGCCTGCCGCTTGGTGCCGACGAACAGGATGCGGCCGCCTTTGGCAACGGCGTCGCTCACCGCCTGCAGCGCGTGATGTAGCATCGGCACGGCCTGAGCAAGATCAATGATGTGGATGTTGTTGCGGGTGCCGAAGATGTAAGGTCCCATCTTCGGGTTCCAGCGGTGGGCCTGATGGCCAAAGTGCACGCCAGCCTCCAAGAGCTGACGCATGTTGTACTCGGGTAACGCCATAGTCTTCTCCGGTTGATCCGCCGCGGACCCTGTAAGCCCCTTTAGGGGGCACCGGACGGTCTTGTCGGCCCATTGTCGGGGCCGGGACCTGAAATCCGCGTGAGTGATGGCGGCGGCTTATATAGAGGCGGTTGGGAGGGCGCAAGGTCGCCCTTGACGGACAATTTCTTGCGGTTACGCAGAGGTAATGAGCCCTCGCCTCACCCGCGCCTTCTTCGGTCGCTCGGTGCACAAGGTCGCTCCCGATTTGATCGGAGCAATGCTTTTGGTCGACGGCGTCGGGGGGGTAATCGTTGAGGTCGAGGCCTACCACCACAGCGAGCCGGCCGCGCATAGCTATAATGGCCCGACCGAGCGCAACCGCATCATGTTCGGCCCGCCCGGCTTCGCCTACGTATACCGCTCTTACGGCATCCATTGGTGCCTGAACTTCGTTTGCGAGGATGAAGGCAGCGCGAGCGCGGTGCTGATCCGCGCGCTCGAGCCGAAGGCTGGGCTCGCGCTAATGCGGCGCCGGCGCGGCCTTGCCGAGGAGCGACAATTATGCTCTGGACCGGGCAAGCTGTGCGAGGCACTCGTCGTGACGCGTAGGCACAACGGACTGCCGCTCGACCGTGCGCCCTTCGAATTGCGCGCGCGCGAGCGCAAGCCGGCAATCACCACAGGCGTGCGCATCGGCATCACCAAGGCGGTGGAGCATCCGTGGCGCTACGGACTCAAGGACTCGAAATTCCTCAGCAAGCCGTTTCGCTAGTAGGAAACGATGAACTCACAGCCGGCGGCGGTCTTGAATTGTCCGGTGATGTGGCCGCCAGCAAGCTCGAACTCGAGCGTCGCCGCCGCGTCGTGGCAGCACGCAATCTAACCCGCGTCCTTCAGCCGCTCCAAGGCTTCCGTAATTTTCGCTTTGCGGGCCAAGGCCTCGTCACGCTTTTCCTTTTCCTCTTCGACCACTTCTTCCGCCGCGTGCTCCATGAATTTCGGATTGTTGAGCTTTGCGTCGCTGCGGGCAACGTCCGCTTCGGCCTTCTGCATTTCCTTGCCCAGCCGCGCCCGCTCGACGGCGAGGTCGATGACGCCTTTGAGCGGTAGCGCCGCTACTTCTCGGCGGACTAAGAGCTGCACCGAACCCTGCGGCGCGGCGGCGGCGGATGAAATCTCCGATACACGCGCCAGCCGTTTGATGAATTCGGCCCAGCGCTCGGCGCGCGCTTTGCTCTCCACGGAACTACCGGCCAACACCAGCGGGATCGGTGCGGTGATGTTCATCTCGGCGCGCACCGAGCGGATAGCGGTGATCAGGTCGATCACCCAACCGATTTCGGCCTCGGCCTGATCGTTGGTGAGCCCTTCGAGTTTTGGCCAATCGCTCAGCGCCAGCAACGCATTATGGTTGCCGGTCACCGCCCATAGTTCTTCGGTGATGAATGGCATGAACGGGTGCAGCAGCTTGAGGATCTCGTCGCGCACCCAGACGACCATGGCCCGCGTTTCGCGCTTGGCGGCGCCGTCTGGCCCAAGCAGCACCGGCTTCGCCAATTCCAGATACCAATCGCAATAGATGTTCCAGACAAAGCGGTAGGCGGCGCCCGCCGCCTCGTTGAACGTGTAGGCCTCGATCGCCTCGGTGATCTCGCGCGCGGCGCGTTCCGTCTCATGCGCGATCCAGCGATTCAGTGTCTCCTTTACCGACGTCGGATCGAAGCCAACGACGGTCACGCAGTCGTTCATTTCGGCAAAGCGCGCGGCGTTCCACAGCTTGGTCGCAAAATTGCGGTAGCCCTCGACGCGCTGGATCGAGAGCTTGATGTCACGGCCCTGCGCCGCCATGGCGGCGAGCGTGAAGCGAAGCGCATCGGCGCCGTATTCATCGATCAGCTGCAATGGGTCAATTACGTTGCCCTTCGACTTCGACATCTTGGCGCCGCGCTCGTCGCGCACCAGCGCGTGGATATAGACATCTTTAAATGGAATCTCCTCCATGAAATGGAGACTCATCATCATCATGCGCGCGACCCAGAAAAAGATGATGTCGAAGCCGGTAACCAGCGCCGAGGTCGGGTAATAGCGCTTCAGTTCTTTGGTCTCATCTGGCCAGCCGAGCGTTGAGAACGGCCACAGCGCCGAGGAGAACCAGGTATCGAGTACATCTTCGTCACGGACGATGATCGGGGCGCGTTTTTCCTCATGCACCGCCATTTCCCGCGCCTGATGATGCCGAAGCGTGCCGGTCTCTTCGTAATAGGCAAGCGCGCGCGCAACCGCCTCGTCTTCGGTCTCTGCCACGAACACCTTGCCGTCCGGTCCATACCAGGCGGGAATCTGATGACCCCACCACAGTTGTCGTGAGATGCACCAAGGCTGAATATTCTCCATCCAGTCGAAATAGGTCTTCTCCCAATTCTTCGGGATGAACTTGGTCTTGCCTTCGTGCACGGCATCGATCGCGCGCACTGCCAGCGCCCTGGCGTTGACGTACCATTGGTCGGTGAGGAACGGCTCGATAACCACGCCGGAGCGGTCGCCGTGCGGCACCATGTGCGCATAGGGCTCGATCTTTGCGAGCAGACCCTGCTCTTCCAGCCGTGCGACTATTTTCTTACGCGCGACGAAACGGTCCTCGCCGTCGAGGGCGAGGGTTGCTTCGAGTTCGGGTGACGGCGGCAGGTCTTCGAGGAAGGCGCTGTTGTCGCGCAGGTCGAGCTTGGCCTCGACATCGAGCACACTGATCTGCTGTAAGTGGTGCCGCCGACCGACTTCGAAATCGTTGAAGTCATGCGCCGGCGTGATCTTCACGGCGCCGGTGCCTTTTTCGGGATCAGAATATTCCTCGGCGATGATCGGAATGCGGCGGCCGACCAGCGGGAGGATCACCTGCTTGCCGACCAAGTGCTTGTAGCGTTCATCATCGGGATGCACCGCCACCGCGGTGTCGCCCAACATTGTCTCCGGCCGCGTAGTGGCGACGGTGATGAGCTCGCTCGTACCTTCGATCGGATATTTGATGTACCAAAGGTGACCCTTCACCTCGATCTGCTGCACCTCCAGGTCGGAGATCGCTGTCAGGAGCTTGGGGTCCCAATTGACCAGCCGCTTGTCCTTGTAGATGAGCTTTTCATTGTAGAGCTGCACGAAGACCTTCATGACGGCCTTCGACAGTCCCTCGTCCATGGTGAAGCGCTCGCGCGACCAGTCGCAGGATGCGCCTAGCCGCTTGAGCTGCTTGACGATGGTGTCGCCCGACTCCGCCTTCCACTCCCACACGTGCTTGAGGAACGTCTCGCGCCCCATCTCGCGTCGGCCGAGCTGCTGGCCCTCCATCAGCTGCCGCTCGACCACCATCTGGGTAGCGATGCCGGCATGGTCAGTTCCCGGCTGCCAAAGCACATCCTTGCCGCGCATGCGCTCGAAGCGGCAGAGGATATCCTGCAGCGTGTTGTTGAGCGCATGGCCCATATGCAATGAGCCGGTGACGTTGGGTGGCGGGATGACGATAGAATACGGCGCACTTTCCACGCGCTCGGGCCGGCCCGCGCGGAAGGCACCTGCTTCCTCCCAAGCCCGGTAGATGCGGCCCTCGAATTGCGAAGGCTCATAAGTCTTGTCGATCGTCATTGGCGTTTTGTTTGCATAACGCGCGCGGTAGAAGGCCTGCCAAACAACATAGAGTCAACTTGCCGGACCAGCGACCCTTCCCGCGCGGCAGCGCCACCAGCGCCATCGTCCTGCTTGCCATCGCCGGCTTTGCCACGCAAGCCATGGTGCGCGTGACCGATTCGCTGTTGCCGCAGATCGCCGCCGATCTCAATGCCAGCGTCGGCGCGACCGCGATCATAGTGACGATGTATCTTCTGGGCCATGGCTCGGTGCAATTGGTCATCGGCCCGATCGGCGACCGCTTCGGCAAGTATTTCTGCATGGCCACCGCCGCCGCCGCGGCGTCCGTTCTGGTTGCGCTGTGCGGGCTGGCGGGATCGCTGCCGCAGCTGGTGGCGGCGCGCCTCGGCAGCGGCCTCGCGGCCGGCGCGATCATTCCGCTAGCGCTTGCTTTCGTCGGCGACGTTATCCCCTACCAGCGACGCCAGCCGGTGCTTGGCCGCTTCATCTCGGGGAATATCCTCGGCCAGTTGTTCGGTCAGGCCGCCGGCGGCGTGCTCGGCGACCATTTCGGCTGGCGCAATGTTTTCTTTCTGCTCGCCGGCCTGCTCGCGCTCTCCGCGCTGGGATTGTTCTACGAACTTGCGCGCAATCCGATCACGCACGCCAGCGCCGCGCCGGAGCAGAGCGGGAGCGGCCTGGTTGATAACTATCGCAAGGTGCTACGTTCGCCCTGGGCGCGCGCGTTGATTGTGTTCAGCTTCCTCGAATTCGGATTCATGTTCGGCGCCTTCACCTATGTCGGCGCTGACTTGCATTTACGTTTTGATGTGAGTTTCACGCTGGTCGGATTGTTCGTTGGCGCCTTCGCGGTCGGCGGCATCATGTACAGCTTGTTTGTCGGCGTCCTGGTCAACAGGCTCGGCCCGAGCGGCATCGCCATGACCGGCGGCCTGTTGTTGGCGCTCGCTTACCTCACGCTCGCCTTCGCGCCGACCTATTGGACTGCCCCGGCCGCAACAACTGCAATCGGGCTCGGCTTCTACATGCTGCACAATACGCTGCAGACCAACGCCACGCAGATGACGCCGGAAGCGCGCGGCACAGCGGTCGCGATCTTTTCCGCTGCGCTATATATCGGACAGACGGCCGGCGTCACGGCCGGCGGTGCGATCGTCGACCACTTTACTGCGGTGCCGCTGTTTGTCATCGCCGCGATCGCGATGTTGTTGCTGGGCTTATGGTTTGCGCGCGAGCTCAAACACCGCCACAGCGAAACGCAGGCACCTGTAAGCTAGGTGCCCCTCAGCCGCGCCCACGCGACACTCGTTCGATTTCGGCCCGCACGATGCGCTCGACCAAGCTCGGCAGATTGTCGTCGAGCCAAGATTTGAGCATCGGCCGCAGCATTTCCTTCACCAGATCTTCAAGCGTGCGCGCGTTCTGACCGAGAACGGTATGGGAGAGCGAATGGAACGCGCTGTCGACCGCCGCCATCGTCGAACTCGAGATGAGGCCGCGGTCCGGTGACGGCTGTGGCGCGCTTGCGGCGGCTAGCGGCGACGGCGGTGGTGGTAGTGGCGGTCGGCGCGCCTCTTCGATGATGCGCAGCGGCGGCCCGACAGGCGCGTCGCGCGCCCGCTCGGCGGACACCATGTCGGACGTGGCGTCGATGGTGCGGAACGCCGGCGCTAGTCCCGGATTGACTGCCGGCGCTGCCGCCATCGCTTCGGTGAGGTCGAATGCGTCGGATCCAGACGGCGCAGCAGCTGATGGATCGGCCAAGGTGCGTATGTCGTCCTGGCTATCGGCCAAAGCAGCGGGCGGCGGCGCCGGCGGAAGCGAGGGCATGGGCGACGTGGCAGCGGGCGCCGGAGAAGGCTTGGCGGCAGGCGGCTTCGGGACCTTAGCCGGCTTGTTAGCATCGTCATCGGCGATGATGCGCCGGATCGAGGCTAGTATTTCCTCCATCGAAGGCTCTTGAACCTTTGCCGGTTGAGTCATACCGAAGTTCCAAGCGAATCGTCGACTGAGTTATTGTTATACGCTAGGGACATGCACGTGTCGCAGGTTGGAAAACCGCCCAATGCAATGACCTGTGGACACTATTGCGGACACCGCAAGGCCAAAGCCGCTAACGCCCGTCTGGAATACGTACGCCTGC
>Ga0207802_1000116_pt1 | contig 9699 bp, 10 predicted proteins | sample LuqExpMetageno20_FD_187778 | JGI IMG/M metagenome (GOLD analysis project Ga0207802, IMG submission 187778) | Tropical forest soil microbial communities from Luquillo Experimental Forest, Puerto Rico - Sample 20 (SPAdes) | ecosystem: Environmental > Terrestrial > Soil > Tropical forest ... | reverse complement strand
GAAATATGTTGATTTGTTCGGAACAGGCATGAAGGCCTCTCCATGGCTTGATGCCGATATAAGCAAGAAAATGCAAAGCTACATTGAAAAGAATATGGCTGCTGCGAACGAGTTTATACAGAAGCTATCCGAAGCCAAGGATGTCCAATCTTTCTGGCTGATTCAGACCAATTTCATGCAGACGCAATGGAAGATGCTCAGTGAACAGATGAAAGACCTTAGCGAGACAGCGACGAGAAGTGTGACGGGTGCATTCAAGAATATTGCCACTTGATTTTGTCCACGTAACCTACCTTGTAGCGTTGCTGACAGTCGGCTTCGTGCTGGGCTACGGCCCGTCGATAGTTTGAACGGATCGACTGAGCCGTGCGATTTGCTTTAGGCCCCATTGCATTGATTTTGGCTTGCCTGGTCGTTGTGCAGGGAGCAGGCTGGATGTTGGCTCCGGTACTGGGGCATTAGGCCCGCTAAGGCAGCGTAAGCTCGCTCTCGTCCGCAGTTCGATCGAACGTCTCCGCAGCGCTCTTGATGCGGTAGGCGAGACGGTCTTCGCTCTCGACCGGCAACGTCTTGGTGATCGTGTAGATGCCGGGCGCGGCGGAGTACTTGATCGACGGTCTATAATAGACGTCCTGGCCGATCCTGTATTTGTGCCCCATGTCCGCCCCTGAGAAGTGGCGCGAATGATTCTCAAGTCCGAAACTTACCACTTCCACCGGCTCGACCTGACACGGCAGGCGGGGTTCATCGTGACGATCTACGACGAGGACGGCTTGCGGCTCGCCAGCACAGCGCCGCTGCCGACACCAGCACAGGCGTTCGAGGAGGCGCGGAAGATCGTCGACAACAAGGTAGAAGGGCCGAGGAAGCTCAAGGTCCCTCCGAGCATCATGCCGCCATGAGGACGTCCTTTTGGCGCAGACGGATGGTCCGACGGCCGGCTACGTGACGCTGCTTGTGGAAGCAACGATAGAACCGGGAATCCCGGTCGCACGACACACATCCTGGAATTGAATCAGCCTATGTTCTGGAAGGCGCTTTCGAGCTTCCTATAGAAGGTCTAACATTGATGTGGGCTAGTCTAGAAAGTCAGTTATTTTGAATTTCGCGGGGGACATTACAGTTGCTGCACCGCGGGATGCGGTTTTTAAGGCCCTCAGCGATGCACCGTTCTTCGCCTCTTGCATCGAAGGCGTGCGCAATCTCGAAGCCATTGATGCCACTCATTTCAGGGCCATTCTCGAAACCCGTGTCGCTTACTTGCGCTTCAAATTCAAAGCGGAAGTGGAACTCACACAGCTTTCGCCCCCCGAGCTGATCGAGGCCAAGGTTGAGGGCACGCCTTTTGGTATCGTGGGTCGGTTGACAGCCATCACGATGACGCGTTTGTCGGAGACCGGTGGGCAAACAACGATCCATTACTCAGTCGACGCCACCATAACCGGAAAATTGGGTAGCATGGGCCAGCCCGTACTGAAAGCGAAGGCGAAGGACATGGAAAAGCATTTTACCGAAAGGCTAGTCGCTGCCTTCGCCATCGGCGGTCGAGGGACTGCGCATTGACACCGTTTGACCTCGTTGAGCCGGCATCTCTCAAGGAAGCGATAGCGTTGATCGACCCAGACGATCCCGATGTACGGCCAATTGCCGGTGGCACCGCGCTGATGCTGATGATGAAGGCCGGAGTGTTTCGGCCGACCCGGCTGGTGAGCTTGCGAAGATTGCGCAACGGGCTCGGCCAAATAACGTCCACCATGGACGGCGAGCTTAAGATCGGTGCAATGACGCCGCTTACAGCAATCGAGCATTCGTCCGAAGTGAAGCGCGCGGCGCCAGTGATCGCGCGCACGATGCGGCGGCTGGCAAATGTGCGCGTACGCAACGTCGCGACGATCGGCGGCGCGCTGGCACATGCCGACCCGCATATGGACCTACCGCCGGTGCTGATCGCGCTCGGCGCCTCCGTCTCAATTGCCGGCATTTCCAGCGAACGCAGTATGACGGTCGAGGATCTGCTGACCGGTTATTACGAAACGGCGCTAGCCAAGAACGAGCTGATCACTGAACTGCGCATTCCGACACAAGGCAACAGTCAAGCGGTCTATTTTAAAGTCACCGCCGGCTCGGTGGATGATTGGCCAGCGCTGGGCCTTGCGGCGGCGATTGTTAGCGAAGGCGATACCGTGAGATCTGTGCGGCTCGTTGTGAGTGCGGCGACGAGCAAGCCGATGCGTCTGACAGCGGCGGAAAGGGCTTTAAACGGTCAAATTGCGAATGAAGTGCATCTGAAGAGGGTTGCGGACATCGCCGCCGAAGAAGCCGACATCATAGCGGACATACGCGGCTCTGCCTCTTACAAGCGCGAATTGCTACGCGTCTTCACCGCGCGGACTGTACGCGCAGCGATGGAGCCGCGCGGAGCGCCACACTGATGAAAGCAATTAAACCGCAAGTCGGCCATCAGGTCGGCCGTTCGCTGCCTCGCCTCGAAGCACGCGAAAAAGTGACCGGCCGTGCCGAATACACTCACTTGATGCAACTTCCGGGCATGCTGCAGGCCAAGGTTTTACGAAGCACGGTGGCGCATGGCCGTATAAAGTCGATCGACACCACTGACGCAAATAAGATCCCCGGCGTTTTTGGCATCTACACTAGCGACGACATCCAGACTGTCATCCCGGATCCATATTATGGGCCAGCGTTTCACGATCAGCCAATCCTTGCTATCGGCAAAGTGCATTTTGTCGGTGAGCCGGTTGCGGCTGTGTTGGCAGCCGATCCGCATATCGCGGAGCAAGCAACACAGCGGATTATCGCCGAATATGAAGAGCTACCCGCCATATTCGATGAGGTCGAGGCCGCCGAAAACAAAGTGTTAGTGCACGAGGAGCTAAAACCAGCTGGCACCTTTGCTGATCTCAAACATCTCAAGGGTCGAAAGGGCACCAATATTGCACTCGATTTTCGACTGCGGCGCGGCGACGTGGATAAGGGATTTGCCTCGGCCGCGCATGTCTTCGAGCACACCTTCCGCACCCAGAAAGTGCTGCACCTAGCGCTGGAGCCATATGCCTCGATCGCGGACTACCGCGAAGACGGCGTCACCATTTATTCCGGCGCGCAAAGTCCCTCCTTTGTGCGTACCGAGATTGCGCGATTGCTCAGCTGGCCTGAAAATCGCGTGCGCGTGAAGGTGCCGTATCTCGGGGGTGGCTACGGCGGCAAGCTCTATATCAAGATGGAAGCGCTCGCAGTCGCGCTCTCGATGCTGGCGCGCAGGCCGGTCAAAGTTGCGCTCACGATGGAAGAGCAGTTCTATACCATCACTAAGCATCCGAGCACGTTTCGCATCAAAAGCGGCATCGACAAAGATGGCAAGATAATCGCGCGCAAATGCGAAGTTTGGTGGAATGGTGGTGCTTATGCCGATGTCGGCCCGCGGCTGACCCAGAAATCCGGCTTCACGGCATCTGGCCCTTATGACATCGACAATGTTTCGATCGATTCTTACGCACTCTATACCAATTTAACGCCGGCCGGCGCATTGCGCGGCTTTGGCATTCCGCAATTGGTGTGGGCCTACGAAAGCCACACCGACATGATCGCGCGTGCGCTCAAACGTGATCCGGTCGACTTCCGTAAACAGAATCTACTGCACGATGGTCGCCCGCAGGCTACCGGCACGATCCTAAAAAACGCCGCGATCGAAAAGGTACTCGACCGCATCGCCGAGCGGCTCAACTGGAAAAAACCTTTTGACCGGGGACAAGGCGTGGTGCGACGCGGTCGTGGGCTCGCGGTCGCGTTAAAGGCAGTGATCTCGCCAACAACCTCGGTGGCGGTCGTCAATGTTGCGGCCGATGGTAGTGCCACGCTCTATTGCGGCACTGTCGACATGGGACAAGGTTCCGACACGGCCATGGCACAGATGGTTGGCGAGGTCCTAGACATGCCAGCGGAATCGGTACGAGTGGTGCCGCGCGACACCGACGTCACGCCATATGATATGGGCACGCTTGGTTCGCGTTCGCTGTTCCACATGGGTCATGCCGTGCGGCTGGCCGCCGAGGAGGCGCGCGACAAGATTGCGGCGCTACGGCGTGAGTTGGGCGAGCCCGAAGGTAGCAATGCTCCGCTTGGTGACTTGTTCCGCAAGAAATATGGCATGCAGGCCGGCAATATCGTAGGCACCGGTATCTACAAGCCTGATTACATCCCGCCGGATAGCTCAGGTCTCACCACCAACGCGACACCGTTCTGGATGGTGGCTGGCAGCGGCGTCGAGCTTGAAGTCGATACCGAGACTGGGCATGTGCGCATTACCAGGCTTATCAATGTCGCCGACGTCGGTAAGCCGATCAATCCGAAGATCGTCGAGACGCAGCTATCCGGTGCCTCGTTGATGCAGCTCGGGTTCAGCATGTTCGAAAAGATGCATGTCGACGGTGGTCAGATCACCAACGCGTCGCTGGCCGATTACAAGATCCCAGCCATCCACGACGTCCCGCCGGTGATGGAGAACATGACTGTGGACGCTGTCCAGGACAACGGGCCTTTCGGCGCCAAGGGGGTCGGAGAGCTCGCGACGTTCGGGGTCTCGCCGGCTATCGCCAATGCGATCGATGATGCGATTGGCGTGCGCCTTACCGAGTTGCCGATGACTGCCGAGGCAGTGTTGCGCGGCTTGTACGTCAAGAACGACAGGCCGCTTGGAGACGATTGATGCGTAGCTCGGCGCGGACCATCAATTTTACTCTCAACGGTCGATCGGTTAGTGTCAACGTGCAGCCGCACCACAATGTGGTGGAAGTGCTGCAGGCGCAGTTTGCGTTATTCGGCGCGCGCGAGAGTTGCGGGCAGGGGCTGTGCGGCTGCTGCACGGTTCTGGTAGATGGAAGGCCCCTGTCGGGCTGCCTTTATCTCGCAGTGTTTCTCGACGGGACCGAAGTTGTTACCGTCGAAAGCCTCGCCCCGACGGGGAAGCTCGATCCGGTCCAGCAAGCATTCATCGAATGCGGCGCTTTCCAATGCGGCTATTGCACACCGGGCTTCGTGTTGATGACCAAGGCGCTGCTTGAACAGACGTCCGACCCCGATGATGAGCAAATCCGCGACCACCTGTCCGGTAATTTGTGCCGCTGTGGCGCTTATCCAGAGATCGTAAACGCGGTCAAATTGGCCGCTCGTAAGTCCAAGGCTGGATCAACCGGCTGATCGTAAAGGACGAACCTTGAGGGAGGGATTGACCCAATGAAGACGGCATCTGTGGCTGTTGCGCAGCCGTGGTATCGCAGCCTCAACGCAACTCAATGGAAAACCGTATTTGCATCGAATCTTGGCTGGACGTTTGATGGCTATGAAACGTTTTCTCTGATCCTGGTGGTGGCCGTCGCGCTTCGCGATCTGCTCGACCCTTCGCAATTCGGCCAGATTCCGGGTTACGCCGGTACGGTCATCGGCATCACCCTGCTGGGCTGGGGCATTGGCGGGGTGATCGGTGGCGTTCTCGCCGACTATATCGGTCGCCGGCGCACCATGATCTTTGCGATCCTTGCATATTCGATAACCACGGGCCTGTCCGGATTCGCTTGGGACTGGGTGTCGTTTGCGCTGCTGCGTTTCGTGGTTGGCATCGCGATCGGATCGGAATGGTCGACAGGCGCTTCGATGACCGCGGAAGTGTGGCCAGATAATGCACGCGGCCGCGGTGCGGGACTGATGCAGTGCGGCCTTGGTATTGGTTTCTTCTTAGCCTCCTTCACTTGGCTGTTTGTCAGTGGCTACGGACCGCACGCCTGGAGAATCATGTTTTTCATTGGCGTCATACCCGCACTATTCGCGCTGTGGCTGCGCACCGGCGTACCAGAGTCCTGGAAATGGGAGCGCAGTAATGAAAAACGGAAGTCCGCGCGCGCGCGAAAGAAAAGTGGCACTGCGTTAAACGCAGAAGAACACGCACTTACGCGTTTCACCTTCGCAGATCTCTTTGCCGATCCCGAGATCCGCAAACGTACGATCATCGTATTCCTGATGTCGCTGACGACGACGGTTGCGTGGTGGGGCATCTCCACCTGGGTGCCGCCGTTCATAGCAACAGCAGCCAGCAAGGCAGGGCTACCGGCGCAGACGTGGGCCAGTTATGCCGGCATGAGTTACAACATTGGCGCAATCTGCGGCTACATCGGCTTGGGTTTTTTTGCCGACAATTTCGGTCGCAAGCCGGTGGTGATGATCTTCTTTGCAGCCTCATTACTACTGACACCTTTACTTTATCTATGGACGACCGATCTGCATCTGCTGTTGGTCGTTGCGGGGATCAACGGCTTCTTCACGCTTGGGCAATATTCGTGGATGTCAGTGTGGCTGCCGGAACTATTCCCAACACGCATGCGTGCAACCGGCATGGCGTTCACCTTCAATAGCCCGCGCTTCATCGCATTTTTGGGACCGATGTTCGCTGGCGCGCTCATCGCCCAGCTCGGTGGCTTTAGCAACGTGGCGGTGGCATTTTCATTCATATACATCCTGGGCTTCATACTGGTACCGTTGCTGCCTGAGACCGCAGGAAGACCACTGCCGGCCTGATGATGGCAGAAATCTGGAAAGCGGAGCGAGCGGTGCGGGTTTAATCCACGTCCGAGGCCGTCGTGCTAAAATGGGGGCGGATCGTGCCAACATGCTCCCCAGGCGCCGCTGGACGTCGGCGCGGGGGGCATCCAAGACCAAGGCCTTCGTCGTTTCGAAATGGCCTTGTCAGGAAATTCCTGACAAGCGCGCGCTTCGTCATTCTTGTATCATTCCGGCAGTTCTTTCGCAGCACCTTTGCTGGGGCCAGCTGGAATGCGTCACTTCGAGCTGATTCCAATTAACTTCCCACCTCTCCAGCCTCGCGAATCAGCCCAGCGGGGGCGACGGTCTGGGCCCCGGATCAACGGCAACCTCTGCCGCCGTGATTCGGGGCTTGGATTTGCGATGCAGGCTTACCGTGTCTGCTGAGACTTTGGCCGGACTGCTTCTTCTGGATTGTCCGTCTCTGTTCAATCGGGCCCCACGAAGCGAATCTGGAGACCGGTGGCGGGAAAAAAGGGCTCAAAAATTTTTGTTGATACCTTTACGCTCCCTACCCGCACGCGTTCGTCAGTAAAACCAGCGCGCTGAAATTAACACAGTGATCGGCATAACAACGCCGATTATCAAAAGCAACACATCGCGCCAATTCATCACGCCTCTAGTAATATGAAATACGTGTTGCCGATTTTTGTAGTAGGGCCGCTTTTGGAGCTTGCCTTTTTCAATTGCGTCTCCAAGGCAGCAACCGCACTGCAAAGGACAGACCCCTTCGGGGAATTGCTAAATAGATCAGCCATGTCTAACGTCAGGCACGTTTATCGGCCCAGATAGCCAACACATGAGCTCCTTAACATTTTCTTTCGTGATATTTTTGTTGGTGCTGGGCGGTATCTTTATTGGTACCGCATTTCGCCGCGCATTACCGGAACATCATCTCAGCAAAGAAACACAGGACGTAGTGCGTCTTGGTGCAGGCCTCACTGCAACGATAGCCGCACTAGTGCTAGGTTTATTAATTGGAGCCGCAAAAGCCTCATTCGACACAAGGAGCAATCAAGTCAAGCAGCTTACAGCCAACGTTATTCTGCTCGACAATTTGTTGGCAGTGTACGGCCCCGAGACCGCGCCCCTACGCAAACTGTTGAGGGGCGCAATAAACCCTATCGTCGACCGCCTGTGGCACGAGAAAATAACGACGGAGCCGTATACGCCCACCAGCGAAGGCGAAAAACTCTACTTAGCTATTCTTGCGCTATCGCCGCAAAATGAAATTCAGCGCTCCCTCCAAGCTCGGGCGGTACAGGTCGCCAATGATTTGGTGCAAACTCGCCTCTTGCTGTTTGTAGAGACAGGCAATCAAATACCAATACCTTTTCTCGCCATTCTTGTGTTCTGGCTTTTCATCATATTTTTGAGCTTCAGTTTATTTTCGGATCTAAATGCAACAGCTTTGGCTTTTCTGTGCGTCTTTGGCTTATCGGCATCATGTGCAATCTATTTGATTTTAGAACTGAACGATCCGTTCAACGGTCTGATGATGATTTCAGACATTCCGGTGCGCAAAGCTCTTGCGCCAATGTAAGCCCGAGGAACTCGATATAACGCATCGCGCCAATACCTCACGGCTCTTGTAAATGGCCTCCCGCACCTACGCGCAGGAGGCCAATTACCTTAAGGGCAGCGGATGCGTCGAGTGGACCGACCCAAAGAGTCATTTGAGTTCATCAGCTTTTCAGCTAGTCTAAGGCCCGCTCTTTGATCGGCACAGAAACGCTTTGAGCTAAATCAAAAATACTTCAAAAAATATTGAAATGGGTATTGACAGCCTTCCATCATTTCAATAAACATTGAATTATGAGAAGGCAGGATGCTGTCTCGATCCTCGCCGCCCTGGCGCAGGACAACCGCCTTGACGTATTCCGCCTGCTGGTCGAGGCCGGGCCGGAGGGAATGCCGGCAGGCCATATCGCCAGTAGCCTTCGATTGCCGCCCAACGCGCTCACATTCCACCTGGACCGACTGCGCGAGGCAGGACTCGTAACGGTTCGGCGCGACGGCCGCTCGATGATCTATACGGCCCGGTTTGAGGCCATGAACGCGCTCATTGCCTATCTCACAGACCACTGCTGTCAGGGACATCCTGAGCTTTGCAAGCCGAAGCGACGCACCGGCGAGCGCAAAAAACCAGAATTGGTGCGGTGATGCGCCTTTATATGTTTGAGCATTGCTCGTTGTGTTTCCGAGTGCGGATGACCGCTGCGCTCAAACATATGCACCTACAAGAGGTCGCAGTCCTCGATGACGACAGCGAGACACTCATACGTCTCGTTGGCAAACGTCAAATCCCTGTCCTGGTGAAAGACGACGGTCAACCCATGCTCGAAAGCATGGATATGGTCAAATATATTGACGCGATTGGCGAACCTGCATTGATCGGTCCCGAGCGTCCGGAAGTCGCTGATTGGGCTGACCGGGCAGCTCAAAAAACCGCGCCTTTGACGTGGCCCCGCTATCCGCTGCTCGGCCTCCCGGAGTTCGCCACTGTAGCCGCGCTCGATCATTACACGATGCGCAAGCGCAACACGCTTGGCGACTTTGTCGAACGTCGCGCCAAGACTCAGCAATACCTCGAGGAATTAGCACCCAGCCTCGATGCGCTCGACCGTTTGATTGAAAGTCCATCAGCGGTGAATGGCACGCTGTCGATGGACGACATTCGCGTCCTTCCATTGCTTCGATCTGCCGCAGTCGTCAAAGGGCTGCGGTTTCCTCGCAAGGTCCGCGATTATTTTGAGACGATGATGAGCCGCATTGGTTATCAGCCCTTGCCTGCGGTGTGACCAGCGGTCCCCACATATCAAAGCAAAACTTACAACCGCTGGCCGCTGATTTGTGGCGCAAGTAGGTGACATCGACGGGTGCTCTTCAGGCTCAAGACCATTCGAAGAGGTGATCCAATACGTCGAGCTCCATCCGGTGGGCGCGCAAGCCAACCTTGCCTTCTCCCTGATGCTGTTCCTTGGTGCCCGGCGCGGCGATGCTGCCCGCCTCGGCCCGAAGAACATGAAAGACGGCGTGATGACCTATGTGCCGCGCAAGACCAAATACAAGCGGCTCGAGCCCAGCATC
>Ga0207802_1000111_pt1 | contig 9901 bp, 7 predicted proteins | sample LuqExpMetageno20_FD_187778 | JGI IMG/M metagenome (GOLD analysis project Ga0207802, IMG submission 187778) | Tropical forest soil microbial communities from Luquillo Experimental Forest, Puerto Rico - Sample 20 (SPAdes) | ecosystem: Environmental > Terrestrial > Soil > Tropical forest ... | reverse complement strand
AAAAGCGGAAACGATATCGCCGCGGGTACTTTCGCGTTTTTCGCCGTAATTCAGCTTTTCGACGGCCCCAACGCTTACGACCTGCGAAGTTGTTGGGGGAAATCAAGCAAAACAAGCAGGAATCCGGCCTCGTAGCCACGGAATAAATGCCTCACAGTTTTCCAAAATGGAACCTTACGGCCTCAGTCGCTGTTGTCAGCAGGGATAGTTCCGAGGTCGGCCATGCGCGGGCGCACCTTTCTACTCCTGGCGTTTCTGACGGCCACCGTGCTGCCCAATGCAGCAGAGGCGCAACTGCGTGGCATCATCGGCGGCATCACCAGCCCGTTCCGCGCGATGCTCGGCCGCTTTGGCCACTTCCCTCACCGGCGCCACGCCAGCAATGCGGGGCAACCGTTATCCAACCAAGGGGCAGCCTCGCCGAGCGCGCAATTAGCCTCAAACTGTCCCCCGGCTTGGCCGGACGTCCATAATCAGGTGCTTGGCATCACGTTCTGGCCGGACGACTACGCCGCGCAATTTCACGGCCGCGGCTTTGACGTGATCGCTGAGAGCATCAGCGGCCGCTTCGCGCCGGTGCGCCGCGAGGCACGCGCCTCCACCACTGGCACGGCGGTTCGCGACGACGCCACCCCCGTCAGCGACCATTTAAAGGACACGCAGAACCGGTGGCCGTCGGACCGTATACAGACCGTCGTGCAGCTCACCGACGCACAGCACGATGCACTCAAGAAGTTGCAAGCGGCCATCAACCAATCCGACGAAAGCATCAACGCAAGTTGCGCCAATTCGCGCGGCACGGCGCCCGAGCGACTAAATGCGCTGGTCACGACGTTGTGGGCGGTGCGCGATGCCGGCAATGCGATCCGCGGCCCGCTGCAGGAGTTCTACGACACGCTGACGCCTGCGCAAAAGCAGAGCTTTGCCACCCGCCAGCCGCAAGCGAGCGCGCCGCCGGCCAATCCGCAAATGCAGGCTTGCGCTATGGAAAGTAGCGCGAAACGCACCGGCGCGAAGCGGCCGCTGATGCTGTCGCGCCCGTGCATCGCCGACCTCCCGTAGGTTTCATTGTGGAAAACTGTAAGGCAGTTATTCCGCGGCTACGAGGTCGGATTTCTGCTGGTTTTGCTTGATTTCTTCCAGCTTGCGCTCCACGTGCTTTGAGTACACGTACCGCGCTGGCCGCTGGTGATCGAGCGGAATATCGGGCGCCGTGGCGCCGTCAGTGCTAACGCCACGCAGGCTTACGGACAGAGCTTTGAGCGGATGCGAGACGGCGTCCTTTACGGCCGAAGCCTCATAGCCGCAATGGACCATGCAGTCGGCACATTTTTCGTAGTTGCCGGTGCCGTAGCTGTTCCAATCGGTCTCTTCCATCAGCTCTTTGAAAGTCTGAGCATAACCTTCACCGAGCAGATAGCAGGGGCGCTGCCAGCCGAAAATGGTACGCGTCGGATTGCCCCACGGTGTGCAGTGATAGCGCTGATTGCCGGCGAGAAAATCCAGGAACAGGCTAGACTGGTTAAAAGACCATCTCCGCCCGCGGCTGCCACGCCGGAAAATGCCGCGGAAAAGCTGCTTGGTGCGATCGCGGTTTAGGAAGTGCTGTTGGTCGGGCGCGCGCTCATAGGCGTAGCCGGGCGACACGGTGATGCCGTCGACGCCCATAGCGGTGACGGTGTCAAAGAAATCCGCGACGCGTTCGGACTCGGCGGTGTTGAACAGCGTGCAGTTTATGTTGACGCGGAAGCCCCGCTCTTTGGCGTGCTTGATCGCAGTCACGGCTCGATCATAGGTGCCGGGCTGACAGACTGACGCGTCGTGCATCTCCTTGTCGCCGTCGAGATGCACGGACCAGGTGAAGTAGGGGCTCGGCCCGTATTGCGATAACTTTTTGCCGAGCAGCAGCGCGTTGGTGCAGAGGTAGACGAATTTACGTCGCGCGATAATTCCGCTCACTATCTCCGGCATCTGCTTGTGCAGCAATGGCTCGCCCCCGGCAATCGACACGACCGGCGCACCGCATTCATCCACGGCGCGGAGCGCGTCCTCAACCGACATGCTCTGGTGGAGGATTGGATCCGGATAGTCGATCTTGCCACACCCGGCGCAGGCGAGATTGCAACGGAACAGCGGCTCCAGCATCAACACCAGCGGATAACGCTTGTTGCCCGCGAGGTGCTGGCGTACGACGTAGCTACCGACAGACAGTTTTTGGAGAAGAGGAATACCCAAGATTTCGATCCTTATTGGTCTTCCTGCCTGGGATGTCGAGCAGTTCGACCGGCAATCGGCGCCGTCATGCTTTGAATATCCTTCGGTAAGAATATCAGAGGCAGGACCTCACGGAATTATACATCCCGCCCCATGTAAGCCCTTTCCGGTTATCGAAAAGGGCTTTTAGTCTACCTCAAAATAATGATGCGGCGAAATGTTCCAGAGCAAAGCCTTTGATCTCATCTTCATACATGCGTGGACGGTTGTAAACGAGGCTGCGACCGCGCAAAGGTTGCGTCGCGCATGCTAGCCTTCGTTGTCACACAAATCGTCCGTTTTTGCACCGGATTCCCGCGGCCGATCATCATTGTAGCCCTATGTGCGGCCGCCGCGTCAGCGGTCTATTCGGCAAAGAATTTCGCGATCAATACCGACATCGACAAACTGATTTCGCCAGATCTGGAGTGGCGTAAGCACGAAGCCGAATTCGAGGAAGCCTTTCCAGGCCACTTCGGGTCAACCATTGTGGTCGTCGACGCGCCGAAGGCGGAATACGCATCGATCGCGGCCGCCGAACTGGCAAAGCGTTTGCGCGCTCAGCCTAAACTCTTCCGCTCGGTTGAAGACCCCGCGAGCGATGAGTTCTTCGCCCACAATGGCTTACTGTTTCAGACGACTGACGACATCACGCACATGACGGAAGGCTTAGGCCAAGCCGCGCCGCTGGTCGGCACCCTGGTCAATGATCCCAGCCTGCGCGGCCTTGGGCGGACGCTCTCGCTGGGACTCGTCGGCGTGCAAAACAGGATGATCACGCTCGATGCCTTGGCGAGGCCCCTGACGCTGGCGTCGGCCACGATCGAAGGCGTACTGGCTGGGAAACCAACTGTGTTTTCCTGGCAGGAATTGGTGAATGGCCAGTCGCCGGGACCGAGCGATTTGCGGCACTTTATCGTAGTGCATCCTGCCCTCGACTTCTCGGCGCTCGAACCGGGGCGCGCCTCGAGCAACGCCATCCGTCGGGCCGCCGCCGATCTTGATCTCGCTTCGAAATATCAGGCGCGCGTGCGCCTGACCGGTTCGGTGCCGATGGGGGACGAGGAATTCGCCACCGTGCAGCAGGGGGCGGCGGTCAACGGGTTCGGTACGATCATTCTCGTGCTGACGATCCTGTGGCTGGCGCTGAAATCAGCGCGCCTGATCATGGCGGTGTTCATCAATCTGTTTGTCGGTTTGGCGATCACGGCGGCACTGGGCCTGATGATGGTTGGGGCCCTGAACATGATTTCGGTCGCCTTCGCGGTGTTGTTCGTCGGCCTTGGCGTCGATTTCGGCATACAGTTCTCGGTGCGTTATCGCGCCGAGCGACACCTTGTCCCCGAATTGCGGCCCGCGCTGTTGCAGGCGGCGGAAAAGATCGGCGTGCCGCTTACGCTCGCCGCTGCAGCTGTCGCGGCGGGATTCCTGTCGTTTCTGCCGACCGACTATCGCGGTGTCTCTGAGCTCGGCCAGATCGCTGGCATCGGCATGATCATCGCTTACGCGACCAGCATCACGGTGCTGCCATCGCTCATCACGCTGCTCAATCCGCCAGGGGAGCCTGAGCCGGTTGGCTATCGCGCGCTTGCGCCGATCGACTGGTTTCTGCAGACCTACCGAATACCAGTGATCGTAGGGACGCTGGCAATCGGCATACTTGGCACGCCGCTACTTTATTTTCTCACTTTCGATTTCGATCCCATTCACCTGCGCAGCACGCAGACCGAATCAATTTCGACCGTGCTCGATCTCGGCAACGATCCGCAGGCCGGTATCAATTCGGTCAACGTGGTGCTCCCGTCGCTCGACCAGGCAAGGACCGCGGCTGACCGGTTGCAAAAGGTGTCGCAGGTCAAGACGACGAGAACGCTGGCGAGTTTCGTGCCGCAGGATCAAGACAAAAACCTGGAGGCTGTCCGGGAGCTAGCTGAAAAGCTGGGGCCCTCATTGCAGCGGCAGCCTGGGAAGCCGCCGACTGACGCGGACAATGTCGCGGCGTTGAACGGCATCGCAGATCAATTGGCTAGGTTCGCGGCCAATGCCAGTGGACCCGGCGCTGAAGCGGCGAAACGGCTTTCCGCCGACGCGCGCGAGCTGGCGCAAGCCGATCAAAAATCGCGCACTGCGGCGCAGACGGCATTCATCGTGCCGCTACAGGCCGATGTGGCCGAGCTGCGCGGCTACTTGAGGGCGCAGAAGATAACGCAAGATAACTTACCGCAGGATTTGAGGCACAAGTGGGTGACGCCCGACGGCCGCGCACGTGTCGAGGTGGCGCCCAAAGGCGACACCAATGATACCGAAGTCTTGCGCTCATTCGCTGGTGCCGTGCTAGCCGAGTACCCGAACGCGACCGGCGGCCCGATTTCAATTCTGAAGTCGGGCCAGACGGTCATTCGGGCATTCTTCGAGGCTGGCTTTTATGCGCTGGTCTCGATTGCGCTCCTGCTCTGGATTGTGCTGCGGCGGGTCGGCGACGTGCTGCTGACCTTGGTGCCGCTGCTGCTCGCCGGCATGGTGACGCTGGAGCTGTGCGTGGTCATCGGGATGCCGCTGAATTTTGCCAACATCATCGCGCTGCCGCTACTGCTCGGCGTCGGCGTGGCGTTCAAGATCTATTACATTATCGCTTGGCGTTCGGGGCATACCAATTTGTTGCAATCGAGCTTGACCCGCGCAGTGATTTGGAGCGCGCTGACGACGGCGACTGCGTTCGGGAGCCTATGGTTGTCGCAACATCCTGGCACGTCAAGTATGGGAAAGCTCTTGGCGCTGTCATTAATCTGCACGCTGGCGGCGGCGGTGCTATTTCAACCGGCGCTCATGGGAAAGCCACGTGGGGCCGAAGACGCTTAGGCACACGTCGTCGCTGGCCTGTATCGGTTTTGGATTGTCGGCGTTAGGCGAATATCTGCCCGGGGCGGCCTCGCGCGTTGTCTTCGACTTTTGTTCGGGCTTCGCCGGGGTGGGTAGTTCGACGTAGCGGCTCCAGTTTTCTCCGCCGCATAGGATGCCAAGGAAGCAGCCCTGCACACGCAGCGTATCCGGATTGACTAGAGTGATGGTCGCAGAATAGGTGTGACCGTCTTCCGAATTGTAGACCTGCCCATTCCAACGGTTATTCTTCTCTTGCTCCATGTTCAGCAGGATCGGCATCCCCAGCGTCGGGCGCGAGCGCAAGTCCGAATTCGGATTCTTGCTGTCGATCCCGCCGGGTTGCGCTTCCCACGCCACCACACCCCAGAGGTGCCCATCGCCGCAATCCGCGATGCGGATGCGGGCGATCTGCTTAGCGACCAGCCATTCGCCGGTCGGATCGGGTGGCGCCTGGCCGGCCGCCGGTTGAGCCGAGGCCGCGCTAGCGTTGATCAGACCTACCGCGCAGACCGCGCGAAGCAATCGGAATAATCGGCGGAATTGAAAGGTAGTCTGTTGAGACACGGGGAGACGCACCGGTGCTTTCAAGCTCCGTTTCCTAACTGCTGAAATGGCCAAAAGCGCGGTCAGTTCGGGAGTCGCTTGCTCCTCGCGCGTGTCCTCAAAAACGGAACGAGGTGCCGGGGCGCCCTGCACGGGTTTCGTTGGCGGCCAATACAGGGCTCGATGAGAAGCGGTTTTCTCGTTTAATCTTGGCTCTGTTCGTTCGCGTATTTGTGACAACTGTGCAGGCATTGCAGCGCTCCAAGAATGGAACCAGGAAATGCCAGAATGTGTTTCGCGCGGCGCGGTCGCGGTTTTGGTCCAACCTAGCATTGAGACGACGAGCAAGGATGACGATGTGTGGGGCTAGTGTAGTCTTGGTGCCGTGGCTTTTTGTCGGCAGGGCGGGTCACGCTCAAGGGCAGAGCCGTTCGGCCGGTTGGCAGGGCAATGGAGCGGTTCGGGCACGATTCAGCTCGCGGAGGACAGAGCGAGCAAATTAAGTGCCGAGCGTCTTACGGCGTCTTAAACGAACAGCAGAAGCTTCGGCTCAACATCCGCTGCGGCAGCGGCAGCCTTCACGACCGCCCAAGCAAGTGTTAGCTTTTGTCGCTGCCCGTGAGAGAAATTTATATTGCCTTATGCGGGTCGAGCGCGTGCCCATCGCGGCAGGGCTGGGGAGAGCAACATGATGAGTGCCCACGATAGTTCGACTAGTTGGTATACGGAATTGCAAGCGAGCGAAAAACGCACGTTTTGGGCTTGCTTCGGGGGCTGGGCGCTTGACGCCATGGATGTACAGATCTTCAGCTTCGCTATTCCAGCCATCATCGCAGTTTTCCATTTAAGCAACGCCGATGCTGGGCTTATCGGGACGGTGACACTGCTCACTTCTGCGTTCGGTGGCTGGTTCGCCGGCGCGCTGTCGGATCGCTTCGGGCGGGTGCGCACGTTGCAGATTACCATCGTCTGGTTCGCCTTCTTCACCTTCCTCTGCGGCTTCGCCCAAAGCTACGCCCAGTTATTTGCCTTCCGTGCATTGATGGGCCTCGGCTTCGGTGGCGAATGGGCCGCCGGCGCCGTGTTGATGGGCGAAGTGATCCGCGCGCAGCATCGCGGCAAGGCGGTCGGCAGCGTACAGAGCGGCTGGGCCATTGGCTGGGCTATCGCCGCCCTTATGGCCACCTGGCTTTTTAGCGTGTTCCCTGCCGAAACCGCCTGGCGTGCCTTGTTCTGGGTCGGGCTGCTGCCCGCGATTCTGGTTTTTTTCGTCCGGCGATTTGTGGATGAACCCAAGGTGTTCACCGCGATGCGAGACAATCTCAGCGCCAAGGGCACCACGGCGAACTTCCTGGAGATCTTCTCGCCCTCGTTGTTGAAGACGACGATCCTCACCTCGATCCTGGCGACCGGTGCGCAGGGCGGCTACTACGCCATCGCCACCTGGCTACCGACTCTTCTGCGCACTGAGCGAAAGCTCACCGTGCTCGGCACTGGGGGCTATCTTTCGGTGATCATCCTCGGATCATTCATCGGTTATCTAGTAAGCGCATATCTCGCCGACCGCATCGGCCGTCGCGGCAATTTCATTTTATTCGCGGTGTGCTCGTTGCTGACCGTGTTTATCTATACTCAGCTTCCGATAAACGACAACATGATGCTGATCTTGGGCTTCCCGCTTGGCTTCTTCGCCTCGGGAATCTTTTCAGGAATGGGCGCGTTTCTCACAGAAAACTTCCCCACGCGGGTGCGCGGCTCGGGTCAGGGTTTTGCCTACAATTTCGGACGGGGCATCGCCGCGCTCAATCCGTTTTTTGTGGGATTGCTCAGCGCCAGCATGCCGCTCGGCCAGTCAATCGGCGTGTTCGCCGGCATCGCCTACGGCATTGTGATCGTTGCAGCACTTTTGCTCCCAGAGACCAAGGGGCGGATTCTTATAGCGGAGGCCTAATATCACCCTAGGCCAAAGGACTAGTAGTCCAAAGAGTTAATAGGTCTGAGAACTAGTATCGTAGATCGGCGTACGTCAGAAAAGACTGGAAATCCGAGCGACGGATCTGCCCTCGACGCGCGATGAATCGAAGCAAAGCCCCTTACGCATACTGCGCTGTGCTCAACGCCTTCGGCGCGATAATCTGCCTCAAACAGGCGAGAGCGATGAAAAACTCGTTCGCTGCTACTTTGGCTGCCGTTGTTGCTTTGTCAGCAGGCGGTACGCAGGTTTCGCGGTTTGCCGATGATCAAACGCAGCACAACTTGGTTGTCCTAACCGCCGACAGATGCGGCATTGGTCGATATCGCGACGCCAATGGCGTATGTCGTCGCAAATATGCTTTCGGCCAGGCTTCAAAGCAATTTTATGGCTCATGCGGCGGCATGAATGCCCACCGTGTCTGCAATTTCACTGGACAGTGCTGGATGATCTGCGATTAGAAACGCCGCATCGGCGCGTCCACTTTGGCTAATGAGGTTAATTAACCAGGTTAATCAAGTGATGTCGCTCGTACGTGGCGGAGGAGTTCGGCGCGGTCATGTTATTTTCTAAAGTGCCAAAAACACGTCAGCATTGCTGCGTGATTCACCAGTAACAGCGCTGTAATTTTGGAATCCTGTTATTGCATCTTGAACCGGAGCTCCTTAGGAGATTGCCGTGAGAGAGCCCACACCGCCGCATCGCGAGTTTACCCTTCGATCCATGCTACTTGGCATTGTTCTTATAATCATGTTCGTGATCGTGGTTATTGTCGCATTCTTGCCGGATTAACTACGCCACTTGTCTCGTGATGGGTATGTGGTCCCCGCAGAAAGCGCGAGCGGCGGTTCGAATGGGAGGTGAAGTGGCCAAACCATAAACGTAGTAACGAAACAGCACGACCGGACGCATCGGTTATGTCAGTAAGGTCGAGACGCCAGTTGATGACATAGCCGATTGGGAAATAGGCGGAACGGCTGGAAAAGGTGGAACGTGGAACACGAACGGAGGACACACAGTGAGAGGTGGAACATAAAAACACACTGATTTTGTTAGACTGTTCCACCTGTTCCGGGCGGTCCGGGCTTTTTCGCGTTTTCGTTTTCTTAGAATTTCGGAGTCGTTCCCGAGGTCGGTATGCTTCTCCAAGGCGCAATCGTTTCCATTATAATTTTGATACCAGCCAGAGCGTTGTCGACTTCACTTTGCACGCGAGCGACCTCTGTTTTCAGAAATTTTTGCAGGTCGTGAAGTTCGGACGTCAGGTCTCGAAGGCCCTCGATCGAACTTGAAGTTAGTTGTGCTACTGAAGATATGATTCGTTCAATATCATGCGCACGCTCAGTCTGAGCACGAGAGGTATCACGCTCAATCTGAGGGCGAGTGGTATCACGCTCAATATAAGGGCGAGGGCTCATAATCCTTTGCCCCACCAGTTTGCTGATCTCTTCTTCCACCTCCGACAGCGACTTCTCAGCGGGGGCTGCAGATGTTGAGGATTCCATCAGCTTTTCCTATGGATGGCTTGTCCGTACCTTCGTGAACGCTAATTCATATTAGGCTAACGACTGGTTAATCTTAATCTAGTGGTGTCGCTTCGGTGATACTGTGCCGCGGCTTGCGCCTCGTCGTGGCCCCCAGCGGACGCCAGAGCGCTCGCAGCTGAGACCGCGGCATCGCCAGTCAGAACATTGCGACGAGTGATTTTGTTCATGAGTTTCTCCCTGCTCAAACGAGCTGTTAAAAACACCGCGTGCCCCCTTTTTTCTTATCACAAGTTTCTTTCCACCATAAAAAAGTGACGTGATCGCTGCCGCAACGCCTTTATTTGAGCAGGTGAATAACCGCGCGGCACCACACACCATTTTCTTGGGTTTGTTTCGAATGTTCCTTTCAATACTCACCTTACCGTTCGCGCTTCCTGCGCCAGCCCAGTAGACCCAATGCGCCTACGCCGGTAGCGAGGAGAGGCAACGTTGCGGGGAGTGGAACAGATGAGACACCGTTCCAACTTGCGGTCGCAAAATCTGCGACGACCCGCGATTGGCCCGGAAGGCTGAGGCTTTAAGTGCGTAGGTGTTTTCGCTCGTCAGGAACGAGCAATGAAAGAGGCCGCCAACCGAGGCCGGACTTCCTCGCTAAGCTCTAGTTGAGTCGCTTGTACAAGTGCCGCGACAGTTTTTGCGAAGACGGCGTGTAAAACGGATTTGGATCGCAGAAACCGCCCATGCCCCTGATCGTGACCATGCATTG
>Ga0207802_1000110_pt1 | contig 9939 bp, 7 predicted proteins | sample LuqExpMetageno20_FD_187778 | JGI IMG/M metagenome (GOLD analysis project Ga0207802, IMG submission 187778) | Tropical forest soil microbial communities from Luquillo Experimental Forest, Puerto Rico - Sample 20 (SPAdes) | ecosystem: Environmental > Terrestrial > Soil > Tropical forest ... | reverse complement strand
GAAAACGTCCGCGCTCCTGAAGGGCTTCCGCGGCCGACCAGTCGCGGACGTTGAAGCGCTCGTCGACACCATCATGGCTTTCTCGACCATGGTTGGGGCGATCGGCAGTGAACTGCAAGAAGCCGAGATCAATCCGCTATTCGTGCTGCCGCGGGGGCGGGGTGCGGTGGCAGCAGATGGTGTAGTGCTCGTCAAGGCCGTCCAGAGTGCCGCCGCGGAACGCATGTCTGGGGAAGCGACCCCATAAAACAAACCTTCTCACTACGCGGTCAGCGAGCTGATTAGGTAAGCCCGGTAAGATTGGGAATTAAAAACCCCATCGGTGGCGATCACTTAGGTCACTAAGCAAAAAATACGTAATTGACGGTGATTAGGAGTTATTGCGCTAATATCGACAAAGTGAGCGTAGCGATGGGATTAAATCTGCATCTTGCCGTTCGGCTTCTCATCTTTGCAATTGCACTGTCTTGGATTGTGATCCCAATGTTGCAGCAATGGGGGAGACGCAAACCTTTGGTGCAATAAGGCGCATTTGCCCAAGGAGGTGCGTAGAGGCCGCCCCTGTGGGCGGCCTCTTTCACGTGGCTGCGCGCTGCAAGCGAAGGTAGTGGCGACTGATTCAGATTTTGGTGCCTCTCACCCTATGTGATACTGTCCCCCAACGTAGGTTTGGGTGCTGCTCGCACCTGCGCAAAATGAGGTGTCGACACTCGCCGGTTTGCGCCAGTTTGGGCCAATTTGATGGGAGAGCCCGATGGAAACCCCAGCAACGCAAAGCGAAGGAATTCTGGTTCGGATCGCGATCGGGTTCACCGCATGGGCGGAGCGTTGGTTTCCCGATGCATTCATCTTCGTGGCCATCGCAGTGGTGGTGGTATCTCTCGCGGCGCTTGGCAACGGCGCTGCGCCACTCGCCATCAGCCGCGCGTTTGGAGACGGATTCTGGAGCCTGATCACCTTCACGATGCAGATGGCCTTTGTGGCGATCGGAGGGTATGTCGTGGCAACCTCTGGGCCGGCCCAGCGGCTCATCCGCAGCCTCGCCAATATGCCCAAGAACGGTACGGGCGCTGTGGGACTTGTGGCGGCCGTCAGCATGTTGGCCTCGCTGCTGAACTGGGGGCTAAGCCTGATTTTGGGTGGCCTCCTCGTGCGAGCGCTCGCGGAGCGGCGAGAACTGCGGATGGACTATCGAGCTGCGGCCGCGGCCGCTTATCTCGGGCTCGGCGCGACCTGGGCAATGGGATTGTCATCTTCTGCGGCGCAACTGCAGGCAAATGCCGCAAGTCTGCCGAAAAGCCTTATCCCGATTACCGGCGTTATTCCATTTTCTGAAACGATTTTCCTCTGGCAGTCGATCGTGATCACTGCGGTGCTGCTGATGGTCTCGGTTATCATCGCGGTGTGGTCCGCACCTGGACCTGACGCCGCCATGACGGCAGAGCACATGGGTGTCGAGATCGCAGGTGAGGACGTCATCAAGGTAAACCCGCCAAGCCAACCCGGGGAGTGGCTTGAGCATTCGCCGCTGCTAACCATTCTGCTGGCCCTGCTCGCGGCAGGATGGCTGATTTACGAGTTTTCCCGGCAGGACACGATCATCGCGATTTCGAACCTCAATACCTACAATTTCATCTTTATCATGGTGGGATTGCTGCTGCACTGGCGTCCCAAGCGCTTCCTTACTGCGGTGGCCAAGGCCGTGCCGGCAACCGCCGGCGTGCTGATACAATTCCCGTTCTATGGCGCTATCGCTACGATCCTGACGCAAGCAAAAAACGGCGCGGGACTGAGCGTATCTGACCAGATCTCTCATGCTTTTGTTAGCATGTCGACCCAGCACATCTATCCGCTGGTGATCGGCATCTATTCGGCAATCTTAGGATTCTTCATCCCGTCCGGCGGCGGCAAGTGGCTTCTGGAAGCACCCTATGTGATGCAAGCGGCCAACGACCTCAAAGTTCATCTCGGTTGGGCGGTGCAGATCTACAACGCCGCGGAGGCACTGCCGAACCTGATTAACCCGTTTTGGATGCTCCCGCTTCTTGGTGTGCTCGGCCTACGTGCACGCGACATTGTGGGTTTTACTTTCCTGCAGTTGCTCGTGCACTTGCCGGTTGTGCTAATCCTGCTGTGGGCGCTGGCCTATACGCTGCCCTACCATCCGCCCGTAATCCCGTGAAAAGTGGTTTTGGTACTAACGAAGCCTTGCCGAAATATTCCGTGACAACTACCCGGCCAGCTGGTGAACGAGTTGCTTGTTGACGTCCTCGAGATATGCGAGGCGCGCGAGCAAGGTCATCGTTCGGATTATTGAAACGAGAGTAATAATGAGCATGAAGACGATCCTAGTTCCAACTGAAAATCGCGAAACTATGCGATCAGCGCTGGAAACTGCGCTATTGTTGGCTCGACAATACGGTGGCTACATAGAGGGTTTCGCATTGCGCCGGCAAATCAGTGATTTTGCTGGAGTTGATATAATGGGCACTTTTCCGTTGGAAGACTTTAGACGGGACATCGAAGAAGAAGCGAAGAAAGCACGACAGGTCTTTGAGGCTTTCATGCAGACTCACGATGTGCCCCGCTCAACGGGGACGACAAGGCCGCCATCGTTCAATTGGTTGGACGAGGCGCCGGAGGGTGAAAGCTTCGTCGGTAGCTATGGTCGCGTTTTCGATGTGATTGTGATGAATCGGCCGGATACGAAGTCGACCGGTCTCTACCACCGGACAATTGAATCTGGCTTATTTGAAAGTGGTCGACCGATATTGCTAGCTCCGCCGTCGCCGCCAGGCCAGATCGCGAGAAACGTGTTAATCGCCTGGAACAGCAGCACTGAGCAGGCACGCGCCACCGCCCTGGCAATGCCCCTCCTTCATAAAGCCGATCGCGTTACGGTCCTTACAGTTGTTGGCGGCACAAGGGTGCCAGGACCATCGGCAGACCAATTGATCCAATACCTGCAACGCAATGGGATTAGCGCAGAACCGATGCGAGTGGACCTGGATGGTAAAACCACTGGCGAGGCTATCCTCGCAGCTGCGGAATCATTGGGATGCGACCTGCTAATCAAAGGCGCCTACACCCAGAGCAGGTTGCGCCAAATGATTTTCGGTGGGGCGACCCAACACGTCCTAAACAATTCCCCCTTACCCGTGTTGCTGGCAAATTGAGGCGTCGCCCGTGAAGAACGTCCTTTTCAGTTGAATCTGAACTGAGAAGCGCCAACGATTGCGATCAACATTCGGAACAGCAAAGTCTCAGCCACCTGAGCAGGAGGCGCATCAGCCCAATGTTGGAACGCGGAGGAGCTCTTGGCGACGGAAATATCTGAAGAGAGGCGACTAACACCGCCATTTCGGCGAATCTCAGTGCTTACCCCATCGCGGTAGACGGGTACCAGAAGCACTATACGACAAACGCACACTGCTCCTGCGGTGTCCGCGTATCCATATTTCGCCCGCGATTGAGGTGATCATCAATTTCCGCGGCGGCGCCGATCATGCGGCCATAAAGGAATACGTTGAAAGCCGCTGTTTCTAAGTCCTTTTCAGTCAGCCTTCCCGAGCGATAGTCTTTCCACAAAATTGCGAGCAGCAGCGCAGCGATCACTGCGTCGACATTGACGCAAAAAACATAGCGGGACGCGCCTGTTTCATAGAGCGCCTGCACCAATTCGCGATAGAATGCATGGAAGATATTGTAATCGCCGCGTTTCTCGATGAAGTTGGCGATAAACCGCTCACGTGGATCGTAGTTGACGGGCTTGCCCTTGAAGATCGGGTGATGAACACCCGGCAGCGCACGTGGTCCGTCGAAGCCCGCTTCCTTCGATTGAACTTTCTCATCCCTGTAGACCTCAGCAAATCGCGTGGCTATCGACTTAAGATCAAGACCGTGTTTGGGATCAGTCGGGTCCTTCAGGTCAACGTTTTTAAATTGGTCCAGTAGGAAGGCCATCCCCTCAAATCCGTTGCCACCATGGCTGTAGCCGCTGTGGGTCAGGAAACCGACCATGGCCTTGTTGATTTGGACACGCCGAGGCGTCTGCGGGCCATCGGCCGATACCGCTCCCTTGGCCCCATGGGCAGTGATCGAACCCGGTCCATTGGAAATCAATAAGCCGATTAAAATCTGCAGTGGCCGCGCCTCAGCTTCCGTTGGTCGCTTTCCGGTTAAAGCCAAAAACAGAAAATCAGCCATCGTCCAACGTCCGAAACGTTCGTCACGCGGGATCCCCCACAGCTTGCCGTGTTGATGGTGCTTGCCGGGGATCGAAGCGCCGATCATGACGCCATAAAGCCGCAGATACCAAGGAAGAGTCTCTGCAGTAAGTCGCGAGATGCGCTTGCGCATCAGCGGACCCCAGGCGATCGTAGTAGCAATCGCCGCAAGAATAGCGTCGCGGGAAAGGCGGCCACCGAGCGACTTTAGGAACTTTAGAAATAGCGATTTTCCCTCGCGGTCGCGGACAGCCTTAAGCATGGCTTCTGGGCGCGGATCGTCCGCCTCGTCGGCTCTTGCAAGAAATATTTCACGAGCGTTCGGATCAAGCTTAATTGCGCTGAAATCGAATGCTTCATCATAGGGATCCGTGAGCCCGGAATGGGCAAAAACGTCGATGAGCTTGCGCGAGCATGCCAGCGTGCGTTCCACGCGTTTGGGACCAATGATTGCTGCTGCGGCTGCCATCACCGTGTTCGGTGAATTTCCCGCTTCGCGTGCCGCATCTGCAGCCGCCAGAGCGGCGTCGCCAACGAGGTTCATCTCTGCGGCGACGGCGATGTCGAGCATCGCTCGGGCGTTTTCCGAAGCGATCTCGTGAACGAGTGGCAGAGCAAAATTCGCTTCGAGGGGTAGCAATGCAAGATCGAGGACGGAATGTCCGTGCACGCTGGTGACCTGCGTCTTCGCATCCATGACAGTGGCCCCAGACCGGTCCTTCATGTTCTGGCGCGGGATGATGGCGCCGACCTGCTCGCCGAGTGTCCTAATCTGACTGTTGTAGGGCGCCATAGCCTCGATCGCCGGCAAGGCAAGGGTGGCAGGCAGCTTCAACCCTTGATCATTGACGATCCAAGGCTTCAGGATAAGGCTCCCATGAGGGGAGAAATCTGGACTGATGCCGTTAAGCTTCATCACCGCGGTAAGTGCACGGGGGATGTGAGCGATGTTGGTCACCACAGCACCCTTGGCAGAAACAGTCGGGTGCTCTGGTGTGAAGATTTGATCGACGCCAAAAGCCTCCATGAACCATTGTTCTTTGTCTTCGGCCTTGTCGCCAGACCCTGCCATCGCGCCGGCGTGCCCCACGGCGCGCGTCAACCTAGATTTCCATCGACCGACAATGCACGCCACTGCCGGTTTTCGGAATTCGAGTCCGTGCTCGTAATACCCCCCGGGCTCAGCGTAGATGACCGCCGCTTTGGTGCGAGGATCGTTATGCAGCGCGTAAACGAAATCGCGTGCTGCATAATGGATATAGACGTCCTTGCCGGACGAAATGAGTGTCGTCGTTCCCCATCCCTCCGTCGCAAGGTATTGCGCAATGGTGGTCGTGAATCCACCGGAGTTGGAAAAAATCGCGGTCGATCCTTTGAGTAGAACCTCCTCTGGATTATCGCCGCCAAGCGCGCCTCCGATGCGAACGCGGTTCCAGGAATCCGCTACGCCGAGGCAATTAGCCCCGAAGATATCGATGCCGTTTGCTTGGCCCAGCGCACGGATCTCGCGCGCATCGTGCACGGAGATCTTTTCCGTGATCATTACGATTTTTTGGAGATCAGGATTGACTCGCACCAGCTCGGCGACGCCATCACGCACGCCGGAAGGCGGCAGGTAGACTACGCCAGTATTGAAGGAAAGTCCGGCATCGAGGCCCTCACGAACGTTGTTGTAAACCGGAATCTCGCCGATAGCGGTTGGCAAAGCTTGTCCGCGTCTGCCCGGAGAGGTCCCGAACACAATATTGCCGCCGGAATAGACATGGCTGACGGGCGTGACTTGCCGCGACTCGCCGCCCAGAATGTTGAGGACGCAAACACGATCCTGGCGTGTGGCTACTTTGTCGAGTGCAGCGATTCCCAAATAATACGGGAAACCCTCGATGCCCCGTCTGAACATGCGCGATCTCAACTCACTCGCAATAGGTTACGCGACGTTCTTCAATCCCAGGTGAGCCGCAATTTGAGCGCGGCCGCCAGCTTTCATCCATTCATCCACCGTTTTGGCATAATTGACAACCTCCGAGATTGCGCTGTCAAAGCCGAAGAAGCGGTACGGAAGATTGAGCGAATCACACGTCTCAGCGAGCGCGCCCATGCCACGAACGAGGTTTGGTCCTCCGCGACCTACCACAACGTATAGCGGAGTTGGCCCATTTGTACTGAAATGCTCGCGTAGCGCGTCTCCCATAGCGCGGAACGTCTCGTAAATGTCGGTATTGTTCGATTTGCCACCGATAATGAACAAGACATTGGTCTGGGCAAGCCAGTGCTTGTAGCAGATCCGCGCCACAGCCTTCATCTTTTCGTATGGCGGATTACCGCCAAAATCTGATGAGATAATCGCAGCCTCGCCGAGCACTTGCGTCACTAGCGAATTGGCACCGCCTCCGAAGGTGGGCGCTAAAATTGTACCCTTATCATTGATGACAAAAACGTCGGATTGACCCTGGTGGGTGCGCAATTGGTTGACCTCTCGCTCGAAGTCAGACGTATCCGACGCAAACAGATGGTCCGGAAGGTCGAGGCGTTGCCAGCGCGGGTCATCGCGATCAAATCCGCATTTAAAGTCACATGCTACCGGTGTTAGTCGTCCATCGCGACCGGACCGCATCCGAATTGGATTCAATTCGAGAGTTGTCATTCCATAGTGATGCACGAGCTCCCAGAGCTTGGGCAAATGCTGAACCAGCGGTGATATGATTTCCTTGGGTGCGCCGATATCGGTTAGCGCGTTAGCCACCACGAAAGCTTTTAGACCAGTTAGTGCCTCGAAAGGCACCTGTGCCACTTCTTTTTTGTCGAGCTCCTCTATGTCCATTCCCCCATGGTGAGTAAGGGTCATTGTGGGGGCCCGGAACTCCGTCGAATCGGTGATAGCAAAATAAACCTCGTGCTCGGCAGGGACGCCGCCCTCGAATGTAACGCCATTAGCCTTGGTGACCACGTTGCCGTGGCGATGCTCGACGAAATACAACCGCTCCTTCTCTTGCAGTGCAGTCTTGAGGTCTGTCGCTTTGCCGATTAGGCCCGCTTTGCCCTTCTTGCCAATCCCCCCACGAAAGAGCGGCTTTATGAAAATGAGCTTGTGCCGGTCGATTAGACCCTGAATTTCGTCCTCGGTCGCTCCCGGCCCCAAGGTTTCGGCAGCGGGGAACTCGACGTAGTCTAGCAGTCGCGCTCCATACAGCATTCCGGTGATCTGCATACCAACCTCCCGCCTGAGCGCGAGAATAATAGAGTGCGGGCAAACCAGTGAGCAAATGTATATATCGAAATAAAGATGAAATTAGTAGCGGGTGTAGTGATGTTCCCGCAAACATCCGACCGCTAGTCTTTGCTCCAAAACACTGGTGAGATGTCACCTAATGCCGCAGCAGCGCGATAAGCAGCGCAATCGCGAGAAGTGCTGCCACGCCCTGCCAGAATCGGACGGGTGCACGTTCATAAAGCGTACGCGGCCGGCTTGGTTCGGCGACGGCGCGCGCTGGTCCTACTTCCATCTCCACGGCAAATTCGATCATGTCGTGGAAACGCTCCGCGGGATCGATCGCAACGGCGCGCGCCAGTGCAGCGTCCAGCCAAGCGGGTAAGTCTGGCCGTAGCGCCGAGAGTGGCTTCGGCCGGTTTCGGCGCGGGGGGCTAACGGAGTCGGCATTTCCGTAAGGATACTCGCCGGTGAGAGCGCGGAAGATTGTGACACCGAGAGCATAAATATCAGTCGCTTCGTTCCCGGCTTCGCCGTCAAACATTTCCGGAGCCATGTAGGCACGAGTCCCCGGAATGTTTTCAGGCGCGGAATCCTCTAAGCCGGGCACGCGGACGACCCCGAGATCGATTAGCTTGAGCGATCCGTCGCGTTCAAGGATGACGTTGTCAGGCTTAATGTCGCGATGGATGATGTCGGCGCGGTGAAGCGCTGCCACGGCGCGGGCGAGCTTGACGGCGATGTTGCGCCCCTCTTCTAAGCTGAGCGACGGCGCACGCGCGAGCCGCGTCTCCAGAAGTTCGCCATGGTAGAACGGCATTACAGTATAAAGCGCGGTCTGCCTCCCCGGCGGCAGCTCGATGATGCGGCCAATCGAGGGGCTGTTGACGCGCGCGCCCACCCAGGTCTCTCGGGCGAACGCTGCGCGGTACGTTGACACGGCGGCGAGCTGAGGTTTGGGAAACTTTAGTACGACCTCCCCGCCCTCAATCTCGTCAACCGCGAGATAGAGACACGTATATGGTCCATCGGACAACAAAGCTTTCAGCAGGAATCCATCAACTGTTTGACCGCTAATCGGCACCGGGATTAGCGGCAACTGCATCATCGCGGCACTGATGTCGGCCGATCCCACTGTGGGCAATGCAACGACGTCGAGAACCATTGCCGTGCAGTTATCAGTGCTGCCGGATTGCAATGCGGAGGTGACCAGTGCGCGTGCCGTGTCGTCGGAGGCAGAATGCGCGCGCAGAATGTCTGCCATCATCTCGATGGGGAGAACGCCGTGTACACCGTCACTGCACAGCAGGAAACGGTCGTGCCGAGCCATCGGCTGACTGGCATAATCGAGCCGTAGCTCCGGTTCGACGCCAAGTGCGCGATAAAGCACGCCAGCCCTGCCGGCGCCACGCTCCTGGGTATGATCAAGCGTGAGGCAGGTTAGCCGGTTGCCGGAAAGCCGATAAGCGCGCGTATCGCCGACATGCAGAACATGTGCAATCCGACCCCGCAGGACGAGAGCAGTGAAAGTGCATCCCATTCCTGCCAGATCGGCGTCCTGGCGACCGAGTGAATGGATCCAACTGTTTAATGAGTTGAGGACCCTTGCAGCCGCCCGTCGTACCTCCATGGTTTCGGGCGACTCGCAAAATCCGTCCAGGAAACCGCGCACCGCCGTTTCTGCCGCCTCGCGGCCACCTTTGTTGCCACCAATACCGTCCGCGATCGCAGCCACGACCTCCTGCCGCGGTATTGGTAACTCCCAGCCGAAAACGGCGCCTGCGAAATCTTCGTTGCGTTCGCGCGCTCCTTTGTCAGAAAAGAATCCGACGCTCGCCTTGACCCCGGAAGCGTGCTCAGCCATTGCCGCCGCTCCGAATTCCGGTTGGCGGTAGCCCCCCTGGACCAGAGCGCAGTAGCGCAGACCCCGTTTGCACTAGTGCTCAATCCTGTAGCCGACAACGATCATAGATAAAGTAGCCGCCGGTGCTTGACGCGACGATTACGGTAAGATCTCCGGATTTGCGATCAAGCGTGTAATTGCCGCCGTCCTTGGCATCGTGCCACCATATCCTGGTGTCGCTTATTTGCGCCGGATTCGCGTCCACGGTCCTCTCGTTGTAGTCGATATTGATCTGCCAGCTCACGCCGCTAGCCGGATTCGTGCACGTCATCGCCGCCTTACCGTATTGTCCTTCAGCTGCGAAAGCGACCGCGAGGGCTGGCAAGCCGGCGATTACGAAAGCAATCATCTGACGGAGCAGAACCATCCTGGCTATCGGAGCGTCGCAATCATTTCTGCCTATTTTTTGTTCAATTGTCTTTCTTTTGATCATCAACTTGCACCACGCAATGGAAACATGAAACTTTTCAAAGCGATGTCCGAAAGCTGAGCTGGCACAGTTTTTGCGCAGTTCTTTTACGTCCTGTTAAGCATTTCGCTTCGCGGACTTGGCGATATGAGGGGATTGTTATGGCACTGGTACCTTCACCACAATGGCTGGA
>Ga0207802_1000102_pt1 | contig 10234 bp, 9 predicted proteins | sample LuqExpMetageno20_FD_187778 | JGI IMG/M metagenome (GOLD analysis project Ga0207802, IMG submission 187778) | Tropical forest soil microbial communities from Luquillo Experimental Forest, Puerto Rico - Sample 20 (SPAdes) | ecosystem: Environmental > Terrestrial > Soil > Tropical forest ... | reverse complement strand
GGCGCTAGCCGCTCAATGGACTCCCAGAGCGTCTTTTCCATCTCCTCGGTGGCCGGCGGGAAGAACTCGAACGACGCCGCGATGCGGCGGTGACCGGCCGGCATGAAACGGCTCAGGCGCGGTGTGACCGCCATCACGCGACCTCCCGCACCGGCGGCGTCGCCATCAGCGCGCGCGTGTCGCGCGCGAGCCACAGCGACACCGCGATCTTCACCTCGGAGCCGGGTTCCGGCGCGAGGTTCTTGTGCATCACCGGCTCCAGCCCGGACGCCGTCATCCATTGCATCACCGTCTCTGGCGCAAAACCGAGCCGGCGATGCGCATATTGCTCGCGCAGGAATTCCTGCTCGTGCAACGCGAAGTCGACGACCAGGAGCCGCCCGCCCGGACGCAGCACGCGCGCGGCTTCTTTGATGGCGCGGGCGCCGTCGTCGAGGAAGTGCAGCACTTGGTGCACGATGACGACGTCGAAGGAATCGTTGGGCAGCGGCAGATCGTAGATGTCGCCCTGGCGCACGCTGCAATGCTTCAAGCGCCCGCGCTCCAGCCGGTCGCGCGCGAGCAACAGCATGTCAAGCGAGAGATCGAGGCCGAGCCCGCGCTCGATATCCTTGCCGAACAGTTCGAGCATGCGGCCCGTGCCGGTGCCGAGATCGAGCAGCGAGCGGAATGGCTTGCCGGCAAGCGCGGCGCGGATTGCCTCCTCGACCGCCTCGTCGGCGACGTGCACCTTTCGGATGCGGTCCCATTCGGCCGCGTGTTCGCTGAAATAGGCTTGCGCCGCCGCGGTCCGCGCGGCCCGTACCGAGGCAAGCCTGGCGCGGTCGCGTGTGATGGTCGGGTCGGCCGGGTCAAGTTTCCCGAGCAGCGCACGGGCCAGCTCGGCGCCGCCACCCCGTTCGACCAGGCGAAAGAAGGCCCAGGTGCCCTCGCGAAAGCGCTCGACCAGCCCTGCCTCGGCCAAGAGCCGAAGGTGGCGCGAGATGCGTGGCTGCGACTGGCGCAGGATGTCGGTGAGGTCGGAGACGGTGAGCTCAGCCTCGGCGAGCAGCGCCAGCACGCGCAGTCGCGTTTCCTCGCCCGCCGCCTTCAGGGCGGCGTTAAGTGCATCGAAGCCAAGGCGGTCGCTCATGAGTCCTAATCAGTAGGCCTATGGGCCTTTTCCCACTATACAAATATATCTTTATACATAAAGATATCTTTATACGTTGAAACCGCGGCGCGCAAGATACAATTCAGTCCGAAAGAGAGCCCCATGAGCAAAGACTTCGGGATCCGCGAGGGTGAGGTGACCGCCGATCTGCCGGCGCAATTCGACGCCGGGCTCTATTTCATCGGCCGCATCCGCACGCCCTGGAAGGAACGCAAGGACTGCCCTAAGAACGCGCGCGAATCCGACGCAGTGTGCACCGTCGAACTGGACGAACGCTGGGCGGCGGGCTTGAAGGACCTGGCGAGCTGCAGCCACATCGTCGTGCTATACTGGATGGATAAATCCCCGCGGAATCTGGTGCTACAGACCCCTGCGCATTACGGCGTGCAGCACGGAACGTTCGCCCTGCGTTCGCCGGCCCGACCCAACCCGATCGCCATGAGCGTGGCAAAACTCAAGCGCATCGAGGGCATGAGGCTCTATGTCGTCGGGCTCGACTGTCTCGACGGCACGCCGCTCCTCGACCTCAAACCCTATATCACCTCCACAGACAGCGTGCCGGAAGCGGTAGTTGGCTGGCGCAAGGACAAGGACTGAGCGCCGGAGACGCCCAAAAGGACCAGTGGTTCTGAACGTTTGCGGCCGCTGCAGTTGTCGAAGCTGCCTTCCCAGCAGTGCAACCCGCTCGCTGGGATGCCTGAGGCTCGAGTAGAACCAACGCACCGTCCTTATTATGTACCGACCGATGGCGCGAGGCGCGATCCGCGGCTGCTGCGGTAGATCGCCAGTTGCGCCACCAAATGAGCGCCCGGGCACAACCTTACTCACAATTCTGTAAATTGGTGAGGCCCAATTGAGGGAGCGGAACGATGCGTATAGTGGCGATGGCGGCGGGGGCGGTCGGCGGTTATTTCGGCGCCCGCATGGCGGGTGCCGGCCATGACGTGTTCTTCATCGCGCGCGGTGCTCATCTTGAAGCGATGAAGACGAACGGCCTGCGCATCGACAGTGTGCACGGCAACCTGTATCTGCCCAAGCCGAATGTCACCGAGGATCCGAAGACCGTCGGCCCGGTCGACGTGGTGCTGTTCGCGGTCAAGCTGTGGGACACCGAGAAGGCTGCCGAGGCGGCGCGTCCGCTAGTCGGCACGAACACCCGCGTCATCACCTTGCAGAACGGCATCGACAGCGTCGAGCGCATTACCCCGATTCTCGGTGCGGAGCAGACCGCCGGGGGCGCCGCCTATATTGCGACCGTGGTCGAGAAGCCTGGTGTTATCAAGCACACCAGCAATTTCGCGCGCATACGGTTTGGGCGCGCGGACAAGCGCCCCGATGCCATGCTGCAGGCATTCGCCGAGACCGCCAAGGCTGCCAAGCTAGACGCCGATATCTCGCCCGACATCAACGTCGAGCTGTGGGAGAAATTCATCTTCCTCACCGCTATGTCAGGCTCAACCACGGCGCTGTGCTCGCCCATCGGCCCGATCCGCGAGGATCCCGAATTGCGCGCTTTCTTTCACCAGTTGATGCAGGAGGCCTACGCGGTCGGCAAGGCGAAGGGCATCGCGCTCGATCCCGGCTTTATCGACAGCCGTATGGACTTCCTGATGAACAAGGTCGAGCCCGGCATGGTTGCCTCGATGGCTCACGACCGCGAGCGCGGTAACCGGCTCGAGGTCGACTGGCTGAGCGGCAAGGTGCGCGCGCTCGGCCGCGAACTCAACATCCCGACGCCGGCAAGCGACACTGTCCATATTGTGCTCAAGCTGCACCGCATGGGCAAGCAAGTCTTATGAGGACTTGTGCCCCCTTTTTCGTGGCACCAATCTCGAGCACCATGAGGCCTGAGTGCTGCACAACCAAGATGGCGGTAAAGCCGACGAAAGTAATGGCGAGCGTCGCCAGGGTGAACAGATAGCCAGTGTTGGGCTATTCCCTGCGCCGCCCTTGCCAAAAATGCGCCACCGTGATGACGACGGCAAATTGCGCCGATTGCCGCAACCGGAAGAAATCCCCCTCGGTCTCTCGGCAACCATCGCGCGTCCGGTTTGGCGCAGCCGGCTGCGGGTGGCCGCCGCTAATCCTCGGGAATCGCACCAGAACTGACCGGGAGGTTAGGCGTTATCCACCGTCGAGAACCGACCAAGAAAACGCCGACCCGCGATGGAGCCCGGCCCACAGGCCGGGACACCGGCCCGCGAGAGGGATAGAAATGTAGACGGCATTAGATTAAGAGTATCGATGGAATTCCCGACCGCGGTTGCGGTTGCTTAAGAAAAAGAAAAAGGCTCGGGAGGATTAAGCGTTGCTGCGCACGCTCGTAAAGAAGCGCGATTTCTACTCCGGTACGCTCATGACTTTGCTCGGGGCGGCGGTCATACTGGACTCATTGACCTACACGCTGGGCACCTTGACCCATATGGGGCCCGGCATGTTCCCCTTGATGCTCGGCTGCACGCTCACTTTCGTCGGCGTGTTGATCCTCGGCACTGCCATTGCCACGCCACTCGGCGAGGATGAGCGCATCATGCCAGAGAAGCCAGAGTGGTTCGCCTGGGGCTGCATCCTGGCCGGACCCATCGCCTTTATCATCCTCGGCGAATTTCTTGGGCTGGTGCCGGCAACGTTCGCCTGCGTGTTCATCCCGGCGATGGGCGACAAAGACGCGACATGGAAAGGCTCCGCCCTGCTCGCCGCCGGCGTCACCTTCTTCGGCGTGCTACTGTTCTCCTATGTGCTGAAAATTCCTTTCCCCATGTTCAGGTTGGGCCACTAAATGTTCGCCACCGCACTCCAGGACCTCTGGTACGGCTTCGGCGTCGCCTTTGAGCCCCACAACATGATGTGGGTCTTCATCGGCGTGTTCGTCGGCAACATGGTGGGCGTCCTGCCGGGGATGGGCCCGCTCGCGACCATCTCGATCCTGCTGCCGCTAACCTTCGGCATCAAACCGGTCGGCGCCATCCTGATGCTGGCGGGCGTTTTTTACGGCTCGCAATATGGCGGGGCGATCTGTTCGATCCTGCTCAATCTGCCATGCCATCCGCCGCACGCGGTCACCTGTCTCGACGGCTTCCCGCTTACCAAGAAAGGCCGCGGCGGCGCGGCGCTCGGCATCACCGTCATCTCGTCCTTCGTCGGCGCGTCGTGGGGCATCACCGAGATGATTTTTCTGTCGCCGATCCTGGTGATCTTGGCGCTCAAATTTGGCCCGGCGGAAATCTGCTCGCTGATGCTGCTCGGCCTGCTGGCCGGCTCAACGCTGGCGCGCGGTTCGCCGCTCAAAGGCGTCGCCATGACCATTTGCGGACTGCTGATCGGCATTGTCGGAAGCGACATCGAGACGGGAACGCCGCGTTTCACTTTCGGCATCCCGAACTTGTTCGACGGCGTGGAGATCGTAGCGCTCGCGCTTGGCCTGTTCGGCATCGCCGAGTTTATGAAGAGCGTCAATCAGCTGTCCGAGGTCGACACGAAGTATACCAACGTCAAGTTCAAGGATCTGCGGCCGACCCGCGACGAATTCCGCCGCTCGATCCCGGCCATGTTCCGCGGCACCTTGATCGGCAGCCTGTGCGCGCTCATCCCCGGCACCGGCCCAACCATCGCCTCGTTCATCTCCTACGCCACCGAGAAGAAGATCTCGAAGACGCCGGATAAGTTCGGCACCGGCATGATCGAAGGCGTCGCCTGCCCCGAAGCCTCGACCCACTCCTCCGTGCAGGGCGACTTCATTCCGACCATGAGCCTCGGTATCCCGGGCGACGCAGTGATGGCGCTCATCCTCGGCGCACTGATGATCCAGGGTGTGGTGCCCGGGCCGCAGCTGATCAGCGAGCATCCGGATATTTTCTGGGGTCTAATCGCGAGCTTCTGGATTGGCAATATTGTGCTGGTGATCCTCAACGTGCCGATGATCGGCCTGTGGGTGAAGCTGCTGACGATCCCCTACAAATATCTCTATCCGTCGGCGATGTTCTTCGTCGCCATCGGCGTCTACAGCACCAACAACGACATGTTCCAGGTTGGCGAGGTGATCCTCATCGGCATTATCGGCTACATCCTGTTGCTGCTCGATTTTCATCCGGCGCCGATCCTACTCGGATTCGTGCTGGGCCCGCGCTTCGAGGAGAACTTCCGCCGTGCAATGTTGATCTCACGCGGCGACGTGTTGGTGTTTGTCAAGCATCCGATCAGCGCGGTGTTCATCGGGCTTTGCGCGCTGCTGATAGTCATGCAGGTCTACGTGCGGGTGCGTTCGCCGAAGTCGCTGCCGACCGAGATGGAATTGGCCACCGACCAACATCATCACAAGGTTCCATCCCCTGCCGAGTGAGCGGGAGACGGAGCGTTCTCTTTCTTCGCCGAAGTTGGCTGATTCCGCAGGATCGATTTAAGACCCGACTTCGATTCGGGCGGTACCAGTGATGTCCGGGAGTCTCGTGTTCCGCCTGACGCTGGCGACAGCTTTCATCGTCGCCGTCTTTTTTTTGCGGCGACACTGTTTGCAGCCACGCTGTGGCGCTTGACACTGGCTCAAGGCCGCACTCGCAATCAGGCAGCCGGACGCCGCGCCGCAGCTGATAACCAAATCATTTCTATGTGGTCGCGCGGTTGCTGTCGCGCTTACCGCCATCCGTTGCAACATGTACGCGGCAGACCCGCGCAAGCTGGTCGACAAGAACGACAACCCGGTCAGGACGCGCATTGACAGCCCCGCCCCCGGGCCTACATTAGTTGTGTTCCGAGGGGTGCCCAAACACGGGCTGAGAAAAACCCTTTGAACCTGATCCGGGTCATGCCGGCGAAGGGACAGGGACTTTGCCCCTAAAGCCGAGCTGAATCCGGATCTCCGAGCTTTCGCGTGAGGAGAGATCCAATGAACAAGCCCGTCACCTCGGCCGACCTAGCCACCCCGAAAGTCACGACAGGATCCCTCCCCGCCTCGCACAAGGTCTATGCAAAGCCGAATGCTGCGCCCGAGCTGCGCGTGCCCATCCGGGAGATCAATCTCTCGGAAGGTTCCGGCGAGCCGCCGCTGCCTGTCTACGATACCACCGGCCCGTACACCGATCCGAACATGACAATCGACGTCGAGAAAGGCCTGCCGCGCACGCGTCTCGAATGGGTGAAGGAGCGCGGCGGGGTCGAGGAATACGAAGGCCGCCCGATCCAGGCCGCCGACAACGGCAACGTCACGGGTAAGCATCTCGCGCGCAATTTTCTCAACACGCCGAAGCCCTGGCGCGCTTTGAACGGCAAGCCAGTCACCCAGCTCGAATGGGCGCGCGCCGGCGTTCTCACGAAGGAGATGATCTACATTGCCGAGCGCGAAAACCTCGGCCGCAAGAACCAGCTCGAGCGCGCCGAAGCTGCACTCGCCGATGGCGAGCAATTCGGTGGCGCAGTGCCCGCTTTTATCACGCCGGAATTCGTGCGCTCAGAAGTTGCGCGCGGCCGCGCCATCATCCCGTCCAACATCAACCATGCCGAACTTGAGCCGATGATTATCGGCCGCAATTTCCTGACCAAAATCAACGCCAATATCGGCAACAGCGCTGTCACGTCCTCGGTCGAGGAAGAAGTCGAAAAGATGGTATGGGCGATCCGCTGGGGCGCCGACACCGTGATGGACCTCTCCACCGGGCGTAACATCCACAACACGCGCGAGTGGATCATCCGCAATTCGCCGGTGCCGATCGGCACCGTGCCGATCTACCAAGCGCTGGAGAAGGTGAGCGGCGATCCCGTCAAGCTCGATTGGGAGTGCTACAAGGACACGCTGATCGAGCAGTGCGAGCAGGGCGTCGACTATTTCACCATTCATGCGGGCGTGCGGCTCGGCTACATCCACCTCACCGCCAACCGCGTCACCGGCATCGTTTCGCGCGGCGGCTCGATCATGGCCAAGTGGTGTCTGTCGCGGCACAAGGAGTCCTTCCTCTACGAGCGTTTCGACGAGATCTGCGACATTATGCGCAAGTATGACGTGTCGTTCTCGCTCGGCGACGGCCTGCGTCCCGGTTCGATCGCCGACGCTAACGACCGCGCTCAGTTCGCCGAGTTGGAGACGCTGGGGGAGCTCACCAAGATCGCGTGGGACAAGGGCTGTCAGGTGATGATCGAAGGTCCCGGCCACGTGCCGATGCACAAGATAAAGATAAACGTTGAGAAGCAGCTTAAAGAATGCGGCGAGGCGCCGTTCTATACGCTTGGGCCGCTGACGACCGACATCGCGCCTGGCTACGACCACATCACCTCGGCGATCGGCGCTGCCATGATCGGCTGGTTCGGTACCGCCATGCTCTGCTACGTGACGCCAAAAGAGCATCTCGGTCTGCCCGACCGCGACGACGTGAAGGAAGGCGTGATCGCCTACAAGATCGCGGCACACGCCGCCGACCTCGCCAAGGGCCACCCGGCCGCGCAGCTGCGCGACGACGCGTTGTCGCGCGCGCGCTTCGAATTTCGCTGGCAGGATCAGTTCAACCTGTCGCTCGATCCCGACACCGCGCGCGACTATCACGACGAGACGCTGCCCAAGGAGGCGCACAAGGTGGCGCATTTTTGTTCCATGTGCGGTCCAAAGTTCTGCTCGATGAAGATCACGCAGGACGTGCGCGACTATGCCGCGACGCTCAACGAAAAGGAGCAAGGCATGGCGCAGATGTCAGAGAAGTTCCGGCAGCTGGGAAATGAGGTCTACGTCGAGGCTGCCGCCGTGAAGCAGGCCAATTAGGTAAGGAGTCCTGCAGAAATATTCGTACAAGCAGACACTTTCCGAAAAGCTAAAGGATCTACAACATTGACATTGGATCGATCCGCCGGCACGGAAAACTTGAGACGTGAATTGTAGGCGCGTGTGTCACCAGCGCCAACTCTAACCAAAGATCGGGGCCAGTGATGACATAGGCCGCTGGCATCACGTTCGGCAAAATACAGCACTGGTTAGCTAAACCGTTTGACCCGCCGTAAACCAACGGGAAGCACGGCGCTCTGACACCGTCCACTTCATCGAATCCCCAAAACGTAGTGAGCATTGGAGCGCCTAGCGCGTCAGAGCCTCTCACCGCAGCGAGATCGCCAGGCCATTGAGGTCGGCGGCGACGATCAACCCGGCTTGGCGGCCCGAGAGGCTCAGCACCGCGCCGTTTTGGTTGGTGAGCACAATTGCGCCAACGCCAACGCCAACCGCGGCCCCGACACCGCCCGCCGCATAGATGCCGGCGACGTCGGACGGCCGCCGAATGTTGCTGACCCGACCGTGAAAATCGATCGCTGAGGCGCCGAAGGTGAAGCCGTAGCTCACGCCGCCGATCGAGATCGGGTAGCGCCGACCGTGAAAATACAGGACGCCGCTGCCGCCAGAGCCGCCGACCACGAATCCGGCCTTTATTACGCGGAAGGTGATACTGCCGCTATCGGCGCGCGTTGCGGATGGTACGCCGATGAACGTGGTCAATGCGATGAGGGCGGCGAGAGCGAACTGGCTGAGGCGCATGGTGGCTCTGCTAGGGCATGCAGTCCATTATCTGCGCTACTTTAGTACCTCGCGCCTCACCGTTTGAATAGCCCCATGATCTCCGCCTTGGCCAGCGTGTTGAAATGCAGGTTGAAGCCGACCACGGCGGCGGAAGTGTCCGACTTAACGTCGATCTTGTCGGCGCCGACCGCGAACACCGTAAACAGATAGCGGTGCGGATGGTCGCCTTCCGGCGGGCACGGACCGCCGTAGCCGGGCGCGCCGAAATCGGTACGCGTCTGCAACGCACCCGCCGGCATCGAGCCGCCCGCGCTGCCGGCGCCGGCGGCAAGCTCGGCCACATTAGGTGGGATGTTCACCACCAACCAATGCCAGAAGCCCGAGCCGGTCGGCGCGTCGGGGTCGTAACACGTCACGGCGAAGCTTCTGGTGCCGGAAGGCGCCCCAGACCATTTCAGATGCGGCGACTTGTTGCCGCCGGCGCAGCCGAAGCCGAAGTCGGCAGACAAGATGAACTCATTGGGCAGGTAATCGCCGTCCTTGAAGCCGTTGCTCGTAACTGTGAACGCCATATACCGTCTCCCTCGTTTACCGAAACGCGTGAAGCCTAATCTGGTTCGGATAAATCGCAACGGCCCCCTTCATCAATCCATTGGACGCCGCAATCTACGGACGTCTGATTAACGCCGTCGTGTTCGGCTCAATGCTAGGCTGTTGCGCAGCTTGGTGACGATTTTCGGCTATTTCGCCGGCGTGGCGGTAACGCCGGAGCCGCTTGCTCCCCTTCGTCGAGCAACTGAAGACGCTGCCGGCGCGACTGGCTGGTCTTGATGATTTGTCTTCATCGCCAGCAGTATAATCCTCAGCGCCGTTTTGAGTTCAACACATTGCTCGCGGGCCAGCATGGTTTGCGCTCGCTGCCGTCCTAGGTGATCCATGCCATCGACTTCTGAGCCGCGAGCGAGGTCTGTAACGCGGTTTTGTCCGCGCAACCAACTGCCGCTATGATAGGTTAAAGTCTAGGCAGCAAGGCTGTGGGCGAGGTGTACCATGACCGAAGTCACTTACGAGATCGTCGAGCACGATGGCGGCTGGGCCTATAAGGTCGGCAGCGTGTTCTCCGAGGCGTTCCCCACCCATGCTGCTGCGCTCGCCGCCGCGCAGGCTGCTGCCGCTGAGCAAGAAGTGCCCGGCCACAGCGAGGTCATCGAGTACGAAGATGAAAAGGGCCGCTGGCACACCGAGACTGCACGCGGCCGGGACCGCCCACATACCACGGTGAAGGACAAGAGCTAACCACGGTCAAGGACAAGAGCTAACAAAATCAAGCGCTACCGCCAGCGCGGCCAATCTAGCGGTGATGTTGGCCGCCGCGCGTAGAGTCCGCCGGCCGATGAATCCGGCAATCAGCGCTGGCAGCACTAGCACCGGGACGACGCCGGTCAGGGGACTACCGTCAGCCATTCCATGCCGTCGCCGTGCGGACTGGCGTTGCTGGGGATGTAATTTGAAATTATAGAGCCACAACAGCGTTTCAGCTATGGCTCGCGCTGAGCGCGGTTACGCTCCATTGCGCATGCGTCATCGTCCCCTGC
>Ga0207802_1000071_pt1 | contig 12632 bp, 14 predicted proteins | sample LuqExpMetageno20_FD_187778 | JGI IMG/M metagenome (GOLD analysis project Ga0207802, IMG submission 187778) | Tropical forest soil microbial communities from Luquillo Experimental Forest, Puerto Rico - Sample 20 (SPAdes) | ecosystem: Environmental > Terrestrial > Soil > Tropical forest ... | reverse complement strand
TCGTGGCACTTCTCCTTCGGCATGCGCGGACCCCCCTTCGACGTGCCGATAGAGGCGCGCTAGCGCGGAGCTAATGGGCTACGACGCCTCGCAGCGCCCTCAGCCCGGCTTGCGCTTCGCCCCCTTTGGCCACCTCCCCGGCCAACTGACGATGTATTTCTCCAGATCCCTGTCCGGCACATCCCTTTCGCTCGCCGAGATACGCCCGCGCACCGAGATGCCGGCCTCGTGCACCGTCTCCGGTCGCCCGGAGACCAAAGGGTGCCACCAGGGCAGATCGCGCCCCTCCCCCACGATTCGGTAGCCGCAGGTCGGCGGCAGCCAAGAGAGCCTTCGCACATTGCGCGGTGTGAGCCGTACGCAGTCCTTCACCTTCGCTTGGCGGTGGGTGTAGTCGGTGCAGCGGCAGGTATGGCCGTCCAGAAGCCTACAGGCGACGCCGGTGAACACCGTTTCGTTGGTGTCCTCGTCGGTCAGCTTGTTGAGGCAGCAGCGGCCGCAGCCGTCGCACAGGCTCTCCCACTCGGCCTTGGTCATCTCGCCCAGTCGCTTCACGCGCCAGAATGGGGGTGCCGGATCAGGCATTACGGCGTCCTTGCGAGTCGGGCGAGACTTATAGCGCTTTCCTGGCGGCCGGAAGGGGCCGCCACTCCTGGCTTGCGGTAAGAGGGGTGTCGAGCGCAATCGACCTCTCCGGCCCGGCGACGGAGGGCGAGCAGAAGTGGAACCGGCCATTTTCCACCGCAATTTCCACCCACCTTGGTGTTTGTGGTGTTTGTTAACCAAAAAACCGCTGCTTGGCTGAAATCGAGCTGATCGGCTAAAGTTAGTCTTTGCCAGCGCCCCCGAGGCGCTTAAAGCTTAAAACGAGCGAAAAGCCTTGCGCGACCTGTTCCCAGCCGATTGGAAGCTGAAAATCAGAAAGCTGATGCTTGGCATCGACGCCATCGTCGATTCCGGGCTGTTTCGCAGCTTCACTGGCCTGCGCGAGGCCTATCAGCGCTTCGCCACCTTCATGGACCGTTTCCACGTCGGCGGCTGGCGGCGCTGGTTCAGTGAGTTCGTCTCAGAGGCCGTCACCTTGGGCACCGCCGGCTCGGTGCTGATCCTGGCGCTCGCCGTGCCGGCCTTCCACGAGACCTCAGACGACGACTGGCTGAAGAAATCGGAGCTCGCCGTCACGTTTCTTGACCGCTACGGCAATGAGGTTGGTGCCCGTGGCATCCGTCACAACGATTCGGTGCCGCTCGACCAGTTCCCCGACCACCTGATCAAGGCGGTGCTCGCCACCGAGGATCGCCGCTTCTACGATCATTTCGGCATCGATCTCGCCGGCACTGCGCGCGCGCTGGTCACCAACGCTAAGGCGGGCGGCGTCGTGCAGGGCGGCTCTTCGCTAACGCAGCAGCTCGCTAAGAACCTTTTCCTCAACAACGAGCGCACCATCGAGCGCAAGGTCAAGGAAGCCTTCCTCGCTATGTGGCTGGAGGCCCGCCTTACCAAAAACGAGATCCTCAAGCTCTATCTCGACCGCGCCTACATGGGCGGTGGCGCCTTCGGCGTCGATGCGGCGGCTCAATATTATTTCAACAAGTCAGCTCGCGACGTGAATCTCGCGGAAGCGGCGATGCTTGCCGGTCTTTTCAAGGCGCCGACGAAATTCTCGCCCAACGTCAACCTGCCGGCCGCGCGGGCGCGCGCCAATGTGGTGCTCGATAACCTCGTGGAAGCCGGCTTCATGACCGAGGGTCAGGTGTTCGGCGCCCGCCGCAACCCTGCCACCCCGGTCGACCGCCGCGACGACCGCGCGCCCAACTACTATCTTGACTGGGCGTTCGACGAAATGAAGAAGCTGGTCGACACGTTCCCGAAGACGATGACGGAACGCGTGTTCGTGGTGCGCACGCCGCTCGACATTAACCTGCAGAACAATACCGACCAGGCGATCGAGAACTCGTTGCGCCAATACGGACAGGAATACAACGCCCGGCAGGCCTCCGCAGTGCTTATGGATACCGATGGCGCCGTCCGTGCGATGGTGGGTGGCCGCGATTATGGCGCCAGTCAATTCAATCGCGCCACCGACGCGATGCGTCAGCCCGGTTCGTCATTCAAGCCCTATGTTTATACCACCGCGCTCGAGCACGGTTTCAAGCCGACGTCGATCGTTGTCGATGCGCCGATCTGCCTAGGCAACTGGTGTCCGCACAACTACGGCCATGGATACGGCGGCTCGATGACGCTGATCACCGCCCTCACCCATTCGATCAATACCATTGCCGTGCGTCTTTCGGTCGCGGTTGGCGACGGCAATCCGAAGCTCGGGCGCGCGCGCATTATTCGGACCGCACACGATATGGGCATCTGGACGCCGCTGCCTGACACGCCGTCGCTGCCGATCGGCGCGGACGCCGTGAACCTGCTCGAACACACCGGCGCCTATGCGACCTTCCCCAATTTCGGCAAGAAGGTCACCCCGCACGCCATCCTTGAAGTGCGTACCGGCACCGGCGATCTGGTCTGGCGCTATGACCGCGATGGGCCGAAGCCAAAGCAGGTCTTGCCTCCGAAAGTTGCGCAAGACATGGTCACAATGATGAACAGCGTGATCGAGAACGGTACCGGCAAGCGCGCGCGGCTTGATGGCATCGCCGCCGCCGGCAAGACCGGCACTACCAATGCCTATCGCGACGCTTGGTTCATGGGTTACACCGCAAATTTCGTTTGCGGCGTCTGGTTCGGTAACGACGATTACCAGGCGACCAACCGAATGACGGGCGGCTCGTTGCCGGCGATGACCTGGCACAACATCATGGCCTACGCACACGAGGGCATCGAAATCAAACAGCTTCCCGGCATTGCCGTGCCGCAGGTCCGTCAGCAACCCGCCGTCGCCGAAAACAAAATAAAATCCAACGAGCCGCCACCGACGCCCCGGCCCGCCGTGCTCACCAAGCGCGCCGCCGAAATCCTGGTGCGGGTGGAGCGGATGATGGATGACGCTAACCGTGCCATGGGTCCGTTGCGGCCGACGGTTTCGACCGATAAGAAGAAGCAGGCCGCAACGCCACGGGAAGGTGCTCTTGCCTCCACCTTGGAAGGGCACGCATTCGGCAGCCGGAACTGATTGCCAGCCGGCGTAGTCTGTTGATGGAATAAACCCCACTGCCAGCGGATCGATCGTGCGGCTGCTTCTCGGATCATTGTTTGCTCTCATCGTCGCCGCGGTCGTTGGTCTTGGCGCGACATATCTCGCGCTTACCCGCGGCGCCGCCTTCGGTCCCTTGACGATCGGCAGCTGGACCGCCTGGCCCAAGAACGGCACCACAGACGCCGATCCCTACGTACGCGCCTCGATCGCACGTATCGGCCGCCTGCCAACCGCGGTCGGCGACGGTGTCTCATTCACCGCACAGGCCGATGATAACGGACGTCCGCTCGACGGACGCTGCGATGTGCTCATCGCGGGCATCACGCCGGCCGCTCGGTTCTGGACCCTCACTCTGTACAATGCCGACGGCGAGCTGGTGGCAAATTCAATCAACCGCTCGGGCTTTACTAGCCAAGAAATCGTCCGTCACGCAGATGGCGCTTTCGAGATCGTTGTCGCGCCGCGCCCACGCGGCGGCAATTGGCTGCCGACGGGCGGCGTCGAGCGCTATATCCTCTTGCTGCGCCTTTACGACACCGCTGTGGGGGTCTCGACGAAAGCCGGGCGTGAAGTGCCGATGCCCAGCGTAACGGTCAAGGGATGCTCATGATTCGATGGCTACTCCTATTCTTGGGCGGCGCCTTGTTGGGCGGCATCGTGCACCTGACGACGATCATTATCTTGCCGCGCATGGCGACACAGGATGCCTATTCGCGACTGGCGCGCACCGCGTCGATCAACACCGTGGTCCCGTTGCCAGCGCCCGCGCCGGAATCTGCGACGATGCCGTTCATGGATCCGGCTTTCGCCAGTGCCGTCTGCCGCTACGATCTTTCGCAGGGACCATTGAAGCTCAGCGTGCCGGTAAGCCTGGCCTACACCTCGGTGTCATTCTACACGCGTTATGATGTTGCCTATTACGCGATCAACGACCGAGCCGCGGGCCGGCGTGTGATCGAGCTCGACCTCATGACGACCGATCAGCACAACCAGATGCCGGAGGAAGAAGACGTCACCGCGGCCGACCGGCTGATCGTAGAATCGCCGACGGTGACCGGGCTGATCGCGTTCCGCGCGCTAGCGCCCGAGCCTGGGCTGATGCCGATGGCGCAAAGCATTATAGCGGCCGCCAAATGTACGCGGACGGAAATACCCCAGGCCATGCGCTGAACAGCGCCGTAGCGACGTTCTGCTCACACACCCAAGACAGCATCGCAATGCGCGCCTCTATTTAAGTGATTTTGCCTGATCTCGACGGGCGATGGCGTCGCGATCAGCAGAGGTTCAAGTGCGGAACCGTAAGATTCCGTGTGCTCTATCAGTTTTCTGCGCATCAATGCTTGGGGGATGGCGGAGCTCGCGAGCAACGACAGAAGCGCCAGCGCGCTGGCGCGAAGGCACCTGCCTTCGCGGGGACGCGAGGTCGGAGTCAGCGCGCGATGCGACGGCGGCGACGGCGGCCCGATGCGTTTCCGGTATCGGGTTCGAGGTCGTTCGAACCGTCCGGAGTGCGGTCGACTCGTATCACCGGCAGGATAATGACGGTTGCAGGTTGCGTAGTGGCGTCGACGTACCTGCCAGCGCGCGCATAGCTCGCTTCGTTGGGAAACCGAATGACATCGCCCATGCAACCCCCTTGCCGCCTCGAAAAGCCTATTGTGGACCTATCGGGTCGGCGCCTCGTCGTAATTAAACGTCCTGCAAGGTTAACGGTCCGCTAACGCGGACGACGTAATGTGAGCCGGCTTCAGGCCGGTAAAGCGTCGCTGCCATGTCGAAATTTCCCGCGTACCCTCCACTCAACGGTCTGGTCGATCTGGCGTGCCGGAAGGGCGTCGATATCCGCCCGACCCTGTTGCGGGTCCTCACAGACCTCTACGTCCAGAAACCGACGCATAGCGCGGACGAAGAAAGACAGTATGTCGAGCTAGCGCTCGGTCTAGTCGGGAGCGTCGACGAATCCACGCGCCGCACGGTCGCTGGCCGCCTGTCCGCCTACATGGCTGCGCCGGCTGCCGTCTTGGCAAAGCTGTCAGAGGTTTCCGGCCCAAAGTATGACACGCCGCTGACCGAGCCGGACGAAGCCCAGCCAGCTCCACGAAATGACCTGCTCGAATCATTCTTTGCTGCCAGCATCGAAGAGCGACGCCTAATCCTGACCAACCTGGACGCGGCGATCGAGCCACGCAGCGTGCGTCCGTGTCCGGCCGCGGGCGAGGTCATTCGCCGCCTCGAAAACGCCGCTCTGCAGCGTAACCCCGGCGAATTCAGCCGCATGCTGGAAAGTGCGCTCGGTATCAGCCGCGCTCTCGCTGAGCGCATCATCCGCGATCCCACGGGCGAGCCGATTGTGGTCGCTGCCCGTGCGCTCGGCATGAGAGCCGCGGTGTTCCAGCGCATCCTGCTGTTTCTCAACCCGGAGGTGGGACAATCGATCCCGCGGGTCTATGACCTCGCCCGCCTGTTCGACGAACTCACCCCGGCCGCTGCCGAGAAGATGCTAGCAATCTGGCGGACCGCAGGCGGCCGCTCATCCGCCGCGCATGTGCCGCTGCATTGGAACGACGAGCGTCGCGACGCTCGTTCGGTTTCCGCGCATTTGCGCCATCGTTCCGATCGCGTCGAGCAGCCGACCCGTGTCAAGCATAGCGATCGCTAAGCAACGACCTGGCCATTGAGGAAATTCCGCCCAGCCCGGTCTTCGACTTCTATGATCCACACGTCTGGATCGAAACGAATCTCCTTTTGCAGACGGCCCTCGATGTCCGTGTCGGACACTGGCTTGTCGCCGCCAAGCGCAGCTGCGAACATCCGATCGACCGGCCGCTTCTCTTCGAAAGCCGATTGAGGTGCCGGCACGTACAAGGTGGCGGTGCCGTCGAGCCGACTGATCTTGATGAAAATTGCGCCGGCCTCTTCGGCGCCGCGTCGGCGTACCGCCGCGAAGACACCTTCTGCATTGCAGCGGCGCACATACGCCGCAACCCAGATGGCAGATTTCAGCCGCATGGGGTTTGTTAGCACAAGGCAGATATAGACGACTATTCCAGCGGCCGGCCGGTCACGGCCGCGAGCTCGCGCACCACGTCGTCGGTGATCTGGCCGGTGATTGGAAGGCGGCGGTCGCGCTCGAACTTCTCGACGGCCGCCTGGGTCGCCGGATCATAGACACCGGTCGGCTTGATCTGCCCATAGCCAAAATCGGCCAACGCGCGTTGGACCGCCAGCACTCGCTTGGTCGGCATGATCAGTTCCGCAATCGGATCGCTGCGAGCGGGCGCGGCAGTTTGGCTGCGCTGTACGTTTGTTGCAACGATCGTCCGTAGTAAGGTCTCGCTCGCATCCACATTGATCTTCAACGCGGCGGCGTGTGCGAAGTCGCGCGCCGCCGCGTCGGTCTTGGCCCCCCAAATACCGTCCGGCTCGCCGTCATAGAAGCCCTTGCGCGCAAGCTCGCGCTGAATATCGCCGATTATCTGTGCCTGACTGCGTGCGATCATGACCGGCGCGACCGCGGGCGTCGCCGCCGATGTTGCCGCGCGTGGGCGCGGCAAGGCGACCGGCCGCTGCTGCGCCGTGAACGGCCTAGTCGCGAAGATCGGCGCTGGGTGCCGCCCCTGCTGCAAGAACAGCGCGTTGATAAAGATTGCGAAGATCGCCACCGTCGCCATCACGATCCCGGCGAATTCGCGCGGATGATTCGTGATTGCGGCGGTGATGCGTCCAACACCGTCGAAATCGTTCATTTGGTTGCGCCGGCGTCTACGCACTCTTCTTCACCTGCCGTTTGGCCAACGCCCCCTCGCGTGTCGTGGCGACGAACCGGCTCTTGGCATTGTGGTTGTTGATGCACTCCGATTTCTTGCGCTCGACCTCGCGCTCCTGCACTTTGCGCTCGGTCATTTCGCGCAGCACGGCAACAACCTCGCGCTCATCAGCAACCGGCTCGAGCGGCCGGCAGCGCATCTCAACCCAGGCGAAATAGCCGTGCGCCTTGGTGTCGCCGTCGCGACGGATGCGGAATTCCACCGAACGGTCTTCGCCAAGCACGGTCGCATCGGCGAGCGCGGTGAGATAAGCCGGCCGGTCGAGCACGTGAACACGATCGAACAGTCCATGGCCGATAAGCTCGCTTTGGGGGACGCCGAACAGCTGTTCGCCTGCGGGCGACACAAACAACACTACGCCGTTCCGCCCATGCCGGGTGATGACGTCGGTCATACTGCGCGCGAGCAGGCGATAGCGTCCCTCCTCGGCATTGAGCAGACCGGCGCTGGTGCGCAAGAGCTGTTCGGTAACGAACGCAAGGCCGGTGGCGTATAGCGCGGCGGAAATGATCCCGAGCACAGCCGCCGCCCCATGTTTGCCTGCGGTCGCGCTCGCCGGTAGCTGCAAACCGAGCGCGCTCAGATTCCAGAGCATTCCGGCGACGACGAGCACGAAGCCGGAGGCCAATGCGACCACGCGGCGCGAACCAGAGAGTCCTGCCTCCAGTGGCACTACCACCAACCAAACTGCCGCAAAAGACCCTATGCCGCCCGTGCACCATGCGACCAAACCCGCCATGCCGGCGAGTGATAGCGACGACAGCATATATGCCGCCTCGTAGCGGCCGGTGCGCGACAGAAAATAGGTGATCAAGATCGGCGCCAACAGCCACCCGAACACGCCGAGCTCAAGCAGGCTCGGCAAGCCGCCCACTGCGATATAAAGCGGGAAACCGGCGAGCGCGGCGCAACTGCCGAGCAGTCGCGGGGCGATGAAGGCGCGGTGACGCGCAGCCATCCATGCGTCTTGGTTCGCGGACGGGTGCACCAACGCGTCCACATAATTCCATACTGGCGTGAGGAGACTCACGATTCCTGTCCCACATGCTGCACGCGCAGATACGCCCCTTGGGAGGGAGCGTAGCCAGCGCCGCTTAAGTGAAAGCTAAAGAGAGGCCTTCGGCACGGAACTGAGCCGTTTCCGGAGCAATATCCGGTTTCATTTCCAAGGCATGGTGAAAATTCAGTTGTAGACGGGCGCCGGAGCGATTGGTTAGCGCGGCAGTAACCATACACGCGGCCCGTATCGTTCGCGGTCCGCGCGCTTTCGCTGCATATCTAAAATTTTAGGCAAATTTGATTCTGTCAAATTTGATGAAAATTCGTCTCGCATTCTCGTCAATTTTGGACAAAAAGCGCTTTTCATTTAATACGACACCTTCAAGCCTGTCTGCTATGGTTTGTTCAAAGGCGGCACAACGCCGCCGGGGACGACGGGTTGAGGTCATGTTTTTCTTGTTGCGAATGGCCTTCTGGTTGGGCGTGGTTTGCGTTTTGCTGCCGAGTGGTATGCAGTCTTCGTCGCCTGACGCCAATATCGATCCCAAGCAGGCCGTGACGCTGGCGAACGCCGCGGTGTCAGACATGCGCGGGTTCTGCGACCGCCAGCCCGATGCTTGCGTGACCGGTGGCAGGGTCGCGGTGGCACTCGGCCACAAGGCGGAGGCCGGCGCGCGCACCATCTACGAGTTCATCGCTACGAAATTGAACAAGAGGGCCGCACCGGCAGAGAGAACGGCCACTTCCGCTGCTGCGTCCGGCGAAGGCACTTTGACCCCGGCAGACATGCAGCCGGCCTGGCATGCACCGGTTCCCCTCCCGCCGCGTCGCGAGGCACGCGCCGGCCGGCCCGCCGCTTAACTGCTGCAGATTAGTGTCTTATGACGGGTCTTAGCGACCTGCTCATTCTATTTTGGCCATTCGCGCGGTCCGGCTTATATAGTCAATTATGACCACGATTGATGAAATCGTTGAGAATTTCGCGCTGCTCGAGGAGTGGGACGACCGCTACCGCTATGTCATCGAACTTGGCCGAGGATTGCCACCGCTTCCGGAAAGTGCCCATAACGAGGCCAACAAGGTGCGCGGCTGCGCCAGCCAGGTCTGGCTGGTCACGCGCGTGAAGCCTGACGGCAGCGGCGGTCCAATACTCACCTTCGACGGCGACAGCGACGCCCATATCGTACGCGGCCTAATCGCTATCCTGTTCGCGCTCTATTCCGGCAAGCGCGCGAAAGAGATCTTGGAGATTGACGCGTTGAAGCTCTTCGACGGGATCGGCCTACGCGAGAATCTCACGCCGCAACGCTCGAATGGCTTGCGCTCGATGGTCGAGCGCATCCGTGCCGAAGCCAAAGCGGCGCTCGCGCCAGCGGCATAGCAAGCCCCCATCGACCTGGTCTGCAGGAACATTTACCCGCAGCAGGCCGTGGTCCTTGCCAAGCACCAATGGGAATTTATCCGCAAGATTTCGGGCTAGTCGCTATTTCGCGCGGCGGCGGCGTTGCTGGCCGAGGCCCATCTGCTTTGCGAGTTGCGAGCGGGCCGCAGCATAGCTCGGCGCCACCATTGGATAGTCGGCGCCGAGCGCCCATTTCTCACGATACTGTTCGGGCGTCATGTTGTACTGCGTGCGCAGATGCCGTTTGAGCGATTTGAACTTCTTACCGTCTTCCAAACAGATAATGTATTCTGGCGTCACCGACTTCTTCACCGACACCGCCGGCCGCGGCGGTTCGGACAAACCATCGCCCGATTTTCCCGACACCCGGGCGAGCGCAGCGTGTACCTGATTGATCAGACTGGGAATTTCGCTAGCGGGCACCGTATTGTTGCTCACATAAGCGGAAACGATTTCCGCAGTCAGCTCGATGTAGTTTTCCCTTGAACCAAGTTCGCTCATTGCAGCGGCCCACCATTTATCTTTTTAACATTACTATCGATTACCAGTCACGACAAGAAGAAGATCGCCAAAATCTCGACTAACCTTGAGAAACCTCAGTTTTGGCCAGATGGCTTGACTGTGGCAGCAAATAGATGGCGTCCCCGTTGCGGGCGGCATAACGCAGATCGAGGCTGCTTTAGGAATTCTTCGCGAGGTGCTCGCGGAGCTCGTTGATCGATGCAAAGCGCAACGTGCCTTGCGGCAGCTCGGCCTCGATCGAACCGTCGACGTAGAGCGTATAGCCCATGCCGTCGACCACCCCGGATTTCAGAATCGCGGGTTCGCCTAGCTGCTCCCGCACCACATCGGCCTGCGGCGGTTCAGGTTGCGGCTCAGGTTTCGTCTCCTGCGCGGCGCGACTAGCCCGCGATTCAGGCGGCCACACCGCATCGAATGAAGTCGCGTGTGGTCTGGCCCGCGGTGGTGAACGAAATGGCGCATCGATTGCAGGCCCGGCCCGTTTCTCCATTACCGGCGGCGCCGGCGGCAGCGCTGGTTGCTCCTTGGCATATTCGGCCGGTGCCGCGGCTGGCTGTCGCGGCGAGAGCGAAATCTCTTCGTATTCCTTGACCTCATGCCGCTCAGCGAGCGGCAGATCCGGATTGCGCAGCATTGGTGCCGCCGAAGCAGCCGCGTTTTCGTCGGCCGGAATCTCGGCTGCCGTCGGCGTTTCCACCGGTGGCAGTTCGCTCCTAGGTGGCGCTGCCTTTGTCCGCGGCGGAAATGGAATTCGGTCCTGTATCGGAGCCGCGCGGGTCGAGCCCGGAGTTTCGAACAATTCGAGCCGACGCGGCGTGCGCGCGGTGATGGCTTCCGCGATCTGTTGCAACTTGCGCACTGCCGCCCCAATCGCGATGATAACGAGACCACCGACCGCGAGCGTAGTGCCTGCGACGATGAGGGTATTGCCGAAGCTGAATTCATTGATTGGGATACCGTAACCGACCATCCCAACGCCCGCCACGGTCGCAATCGCGCCGACAACAAATAACAAGACCGACATTGATGACCTCATCTGAACCAATCGCCCGCGTCCGGCCCCAAAAAATCCGGTAAGTCATTCCAGCAGCGCGAATTTTGACGGTTCCCGGTATCCGCTGCAACTGTTAAAGTTAATATATCGGTAATGCACTCAACTTGTTAAAGCGGTTTGGCAAAATAAGCTGATTGGACCGATTTGCAGCAAAATTCGCACAAACGACAGGGTGTTGCCGCCGTCTCGGCCAGCGTCTAATTAACTAATTGAGGAACTCGTCCGGGACGTTCCCGGTTTCATTTCGAAACCGGTTTATTTCTCAAAATTGTCCGTGATTACAGGAGGACCCGATGTCGTTCACGCTTCCAGAGTTACCCTATGCCTATGAGGCGCTGGCGCCCTACATGTCGCGCGAGACGCTCGAATATCACCACGACAAACACCACAAGGCTTATGTCGACAATGGCAACAAGCTGCTGCAAGGCAGCGGCCTGGAGGGCAAATCGATGGAAGACGTGGTCAGAGGCTCGTTCGGCAAGAACGTCGGCCTCTTCAATAATGCCGGGCAACACTTCAATCACATTCATTTCTGGAAGTGGATGAAAGCCGGAGGTGGCGGCGAAAAGATCCCTGGCAAGCTCAAGGCAAAAATCGATTCAGATCTCGGCGGCATCGCCAAGATGAAAGAAGATTTCATACAGGCCGGCGTAACCCAATTCGGCTCCGGCTGGTGCTGGATCGCGGTGAAGGACGGCAAGCTGGCGATTACCAAAACGCCGAACGGCGAGAACCCGCTGGTGCACGGCGGCTTTCCGATCCTGGGCTGCGATGTATGGGAGCACTCATATTACATCGATTACCGGAACCGCCGACCCGATTACCTGAAGGCTTTCGTCGATCATCTGGTAAATTGGGACTACGTGGACGAATTGCTCGTCGCGGCGAGCAAGTAGGCGCCGGAAGAGCAGACCCGAACATCTCATTACTTCTTGGTCTTCTGAACGGATATGTGTTGCATGCGATCGGTCTTCTTGTCCGCCGATCGCATCGCCGTCCTAATTCTGGCCAGCGTCGCCATCATCGCGGGGATGACCTTCCGCGATTACGGGCTCGGCTGGGACGACGTCACTCATTTGCAATACGGCGATCTGTTGCTCAGCCTCTACGGTTCGGGCTTCACCGACGCACGCGCGCTCTCTTTCGTCAACCTCCACAAATATGGCGGCGGCTTCGACATGGCGGCGGCGCTCGCCGCCAAGATGCTACCGTTTGACATTTTCGAGACGCGCCGCCTAGTCGGCGCCGCGGTCGGCCTGCTTGGGCTATTCGCAACCTGGCGCATTGGCCGCCGCATCGGCGGGCCGCTCGCCGGCCTGATCGCACTGATCCTGCTCGCCACTTGTCCGCTCTATTACGGGCACATGTTCATGAACCCGAAGGACGCGCCCTTCGCTACCGCCATGGCGGTGATGCTGCTTGGCCTAGTGCGCACCTTTGATGAGTATCCACAGCCGGAGCCCCGTACGGTCGCGCTCACCGGCGTCGGCCTTGGCCTGGCGTTCGGTTCGCGTGTGCTGGCAGGCGTCGCCGCGCCTGTCGCGCTCACCGCGCTCATTTTCGTACTGGTTGCAGAAGGGCACGGCGGCAACTGGCGGAAGGCCTCGCACCGCTGCGGCCAATTTCTGGCGATGCTGCTGCCGGCCTTGGGGCTCGGCTATCTGATCATGGGCCTGC
>Ga0207802_1000058_pt1 | contig 13458 bp, 8 predicted proteins | sample LuqExpMetageno20_FD_187778 | JGI IMG/M metagenome (GOLD analysis project Ga0207802, IMG submission 187778) | Tropical forest soil microbial communities from Luquillo Experimental Forest, Puerto Rico - Sample 20 (SPAdes) | ecosystem: Environmental > Terrestrial > Soil > Tropical forest ... | reverse complement strand
CGCCGCTCGGCGTCACCGATCGAGTCGAGCGCTCGGTCGAGCGCCAAGCGATCGAAGTAATCCGACACAACGATGCCCGGCACCGCGCCAGCGACGCGGTCGAGCTGGAAGAAGGCTTCGGTGGCGAAATAGGTCGCGGTCACCTCGACCACCGGCTTCTGCGCGCGCTCCGCCACCTGCACGATGTCGGGCGCCGCCTTGAGCACCGGCAGCGTGGCGATGCGGCGTGCCAGCGCCTCCGGGACACCGGCTTTGGTGAGCTCCGCCACCCGGGCGTCGCGCGCGGCTAAAGCCTGCTTCGACAGCGCGCCGTCGAGCGCGTCCACGACCTGCCTGATGCCTTCGCGGTAATGCCCGATGATCTTTTCGAGCCCCTGCTTGAGGTCGACGTTTCGCAGGAACCAGACCAGCCGGTCGAGCAGCAGGTCCTGTACCGCAGCGTAAAGCCTGAGCTGCGTCTCGCCCGACACTTTGTTGTCGAGTGCGTCGATCTCGCTGTTGAGCGCGATCAGGTCGTAGCTATTGCGCACCGCGGCGAAAGCGGCGGCGATGGCCGGCGGTGCTGCGCCCGTCTGGTCGGCGATGCGCACGATCAGCGTGCCGCCACCGCGGTTGATCATGGAATTGGTGAGCTGCGTCGCGATGATCTCGCGCCGCAGCCGGTGGGCATGAAGCGCGTCATCGTAGCGCTGTGACATTTCCTTCGGGAAGTAGCGCTCGAGCTCGCGCCCGAGATAGGGGTCGTCCGGCACCGCGCTGTCTAGCAGTTCGCCGTATAAAGAGAGTTTGGCATAGGCGAGCAGCACGGCGAGCTCCGGGCGCGTTAGCGGCTGGTTGCGCTTGCGACGCTCGCCGATCGCCATGTCGTCGGGCAGGAATTCGACGGCACGATCCAGCTGCCCATGCATTTCCAGCGTCTGAATCAAGCGCTGCTGGAAACCCAGATCCTCAAGGCCGCGCCGTTGTGCTAACGAGAGCGCCAGAGTCTGCTGATAGTTGTTACGCAGCACCAGCCTGGCGACCTCGTCGGTCATTTCCACGAGCAGCGCGTTGCGCCCTTCCATGCTCAGCGCGCCCGCGCGCAGCGGCCGCCGCAAGGCGATCTTGATATTGACCTCGAGATCGGAGGTATTGACGCCGGCCGAGTTGTCGATGGCGTCGGTGTTGAGCCGGATGCCGGCCATTGCCGCTTCGATGCGGCCGCGCTGGGTCATGCCGAGATTAGCGCCCTCACCCACTACCTTGCAGCGCAACTCGCTGCCAGTGATGCGGATCGGATCGTTGGCTCGGTCACCCACCAACTCATCGGTCTCGCTCGACGCGCGGATATAAGTGCCGATGCCGCCGAAGAACACCAGATCGACCGACGCCCTGAGGATCGCTTTAATCAATTCCTGTGGTGTCATGCTGTCGCCGACGCCGAACAGCTTGCGTGCCTCCGGACTGAGCTTGATCTCCTTCGACGATCGCGGGTAAACGCCGCCGCCAGCCGAGATCAGCTTCTTGTCGTAGTCCTGCCAGCTAGAACGCGGCAGCTCGAATAGCCGCTTGCGCTCGGCGAAAGCTGTCGCCGGATCGGGATCCGGGTCTATGAAGATGTCGCGGTGATCGAACGCCGCCACGAGCTTGATCGTATTCTCGCGCAGCATGCCATTGCCAAATACGTCGCCCGACATGTCGCCGATGCCCACCGCGGTGAACGGCGTCGTGCCGATGTCTACGTCCATCTCGCGGAAATGCCGCTTCACTGCCTCCCAGGCCCCGCGCGCCGTGATGCCCATCGCCTTGTGATCGTAGCCAGCCGATCCGCCGGATGCGAAAGCATCACCCAGCCAATAGTCGTGTTCGATCGAAATCGAATTGGCGATGTCGGAGAAAGCCGCGGTGCCCTTGTCGGCGGCGACCACCAGATAAGGATCATCGCCGTCGTGCCGCACCACGTTTTCGGGTGGATCGATGGTGCCGTCCTGGTGCAGATTGTCGGTAATGTCGAGCAGCGTCGAGATAAACAGCTTATAGGTCGCGATGCCTTCGGCCTGGAATTGCTCGCGCGTCGGCGACTTCGGCATCAGCTTGGGCACGAAGCCGCCTTTGGCGCCGACCGGCACAATCACGGCGTTCTTCACCTGCTGCGCCTTCACGAGCCCAAGGATCTCGGTGCGGAAATCCTGCGGTCGGTCCGACCAGCGAATGCCGCCGCGCGCCACTTTGCCGAAGCGCATGTGCACGCCTTCGACGCGCGGCGAATATACGAAGATCTCATAGAGCGGGCGCGGCAACGGCATGTCGATGATCTTGCCACTTTCGAACTTGACCGAGATCAGTCTTTTGGGCTGCCCGCCTTTGCCAGTCTGATAGAAATTGGTGCGGATCGCGGACTGCACCGAGTTGACAAAGCGGCGCAGGATGCGATCCTCGTCCAAACTCTCGACCTTCTGCAACTCATCTTCGATACGCGCAGCGATCGCCTTCTGTTTGCGGTCGCGCTCGGCCTCCGCGCGCGGATCGAAGCGGGCGTGGAAAAGCTCGATGATCATGCTGGCGATGGCGGCGTGTTTCGTTAGCGTCGTCCACATGTAATCCTGTGAATAGGGCACGCGCACCTGGCGCAGAAAACGTGACAAAGCGCGGATCAGCGCCACGTCGCGCCAGGCCAGGCCGCCGGCGAGCGCGAGCGCGTTAAAGCCGTCATTCTCGGCAACCCCGCGCATCACCATAAGGAAGGCGGCCTCGAGCCGCGCCTTGCCGGTATTGAGCTCGGTCACGTCGCCATCGGCGCGCTCCAGCATCATGTCGTGCAACCAGGCCTCGTGTGCGGCTTCGCCTTCCGGGAGGAGGTGGTACGTGCGCTCGTCGACCACGCGGAAGCCCATGTTTTCCAGGACCGGCACGCGCTCGGACAGCGGCAGCGGGCGTGCTAGGCTCCAGACCTTCAGGCCGACTGCGCGCTGCTCCTCTTCTAGGCGGTGATGGAAATCGACACCCAGCGGCCGTTGCTCGCTCAGGCTTTCGACCACGCGAATATCGCCTGCGGCGACCGCAGGCGCATAGGATTCCTGGAAGCCGACGGAGAATGCCTCACGGTAGCGGGCAAGCAGATCGCGTGCTTTATCGGGCGGGTTGGCCAGCGCCAGCGCTTCGTCTAACCCGTCCTTCCATGAGCGCACGATTGCCGCCACCTCGCGCTCGAGCGTGGCGCTATCAACGGCGGGCGCCGGGCCACCGGAACGGCCGATGATGAAGTGCACGCGCACCAGCGGACCTTCCTGAAAGAACGGATAGAAGGCCGACACGCGGCCGATGAAGGCGCTCGCCAGATATTCGCCGATCTTGGTGCGGATATCGCTGTCGTAGCGTTCGCGCGGCACGAAAACCATAACCGAGACGAAGCGGTCGAAACGGTCGCGCCGCGCCAGCGCGCGTACTCGCGGCCGTTCGTCGAGCTGCAGGATGGCGAGTGCGAAGTTATAGAGCGTATCTTCGTCGGTCTGGAACAGCTCGTCGCGCGGATACGTTTCGAGTACATTGGTCAGCGCCTTGCCGGAATGCCCGTTCGGATCGAACCCGGCGCGCGCTTCGACGCTAGCGATCTTGCGGCGTAAATAGGGAATGGCGTGCGCGGTGCGCGTGTAGGCGGTGGAGGTGAACAGGCCGATGATACGCTGTTCGCCAACCAAATTTCCCGAGGCGTCGAAGCGCTTGATGCCGACGTAGTCGAGATAGACGCGACGGTGCACGCGGGCGTGGATGTTGGCCTTGGCGATAATCAGGAGCCGCGGTTCCTTCAGAAACGCCATGATCTCCGGCGTGTATTCGAGCAGCTGATTGCCCTGCTTTAACACGCGCAGCTCGTGCAAGCGCATAATACCGAGCGCGCTGACGAAATCCGGTCGAAGCGAGTGACCGTCGAATAGGTAATAGCGAACGCCGAGGAAAGTAAAATTGTCCGCCAATAGCCATTGCAGGAATTGGATTGCCTCGGCGATTTCATCCACCGGCAGCGGCGGCGGATTGATTTTCAGGTCGGCGACAATGTCGTTGACGCGCGCCAACATCGGTCGCCAGTCCTGCACGGCCAGTCGCACCTCACCGAGCACCCCTTCTAGCGCGCGCACCAAGTCGGCGCGAGCTGCCTCCTCCGCAATCGGCTTGAGATGAAAATGGATGAAGCTCTCGCGCGTCGTGTCGGCAACGTCGGCATTGCCTAGCGCCACCAGCCGGCTGCCGTTACGCCGCACGCTAAATATCGGATGAGCCACCAGTTGCACATTAAGCCGCCGCTCGCCGAGCTCGCCCATGGCCGAGTCGACCAGGAACGGCATATCGTCGTTGGCGATTTCGACCACCGAGATAAGATTCCGCTCGCCCGACTCTTTCAGCGTTACGTTCTCGCAGCGGATTTTCGGTGTACCTGGCTGACGTTCACGCAGGAAATCGAAAGCCCGCTCGGCGAGACCGCTGAGATCGGCGGCGCCATAGCACAGCACATCCTCCGCAGCGGTGCGGCCATAAAGCTGCGCGACGAACGTCGGCGGAATATCGGGGCGGCGCTTGGCGAGCGCAGCGCCTGCCTGCTCTATGACAACACAGGCAGCTGTGTTGCGCTCGTTGGTGGAAATTTCGGCGGGCATGGCGTTCTGCGGTGGTTGCGAGTATCGGTCGAAAACAGGCCGAGTCTTCACCTTCCTGGTCGAGCCGTCGAGAGCAATCCACCATTTGATGACGCGGCCGTGACGGCCTGCGAAACATTAGCGAAACATTCCCAAGGTTTAACTTAAGATGTTGAGCTGAAAGGCAAAAGCAAGGATCGCCGGTCGTATCGCCGGCTGACAGAACCTTGTAGACTTCACGTCATCGAGGAACCGTTCGAGATGCGTGCAATGCACAAGAGAAACAAGTCGCATAAAGCGGCCGGCAAGGCAACGCTACATGTTATCAAGGGCAGCAAAGCACCCGCCACCAAAACCATCTCCATTAAAACGACGCCGTCCGCGGCCGACGACGCACCGATCATCGCGCTCAACCTCCCGCCAGCGAAGCCATCGCCCGCCATGGTTGCCTATTTCAAGAAATGTCAGGACAAGCTCGGCTTCGTGCCCAACGTGCTGGTTGCCTATTCCTTCGACATGACCAAGCTCGAAACTTTTGTCGCCATGTACAACGACCTGATGCTGGGCGAGAGCGGACTATCGAAGCTCGAACGCGAGATGATCGCCGTCGCGGTGTCTTCGCAGAACCGCTGCTACTACTGTCTCACTGCGCATGGCGCCGCGGTGCGGCAATATTCACACGATCCGCTCCTCGGCGAGCACATGGTGATGAATTACCGAGCCGCACGGTTGAATAAGCGCCAGCGTGCCATGCTAGACTTCGCGATCAAGCTCACTGCGCAACCGTGGAGCGTCGAGGAAACCGACCGCGAGCGGCTGCGCCGCGCTGGACTTTCCGATCGCGACATCTGGGACATTTCGGCGGTGGCGGGCTTTTTCAATATGTCGAACCGCGTTGCTAGCGCGACCGACATGCGGCCCAACACGGTCTATCACGGCCAAGCGCGGTAGCTCCCCTCGTTCCTTTCCATGGTGAAGTGAAGAGAGAGATATGCGCCGCCTCTTCACTCTCATTTCAACTGCATTTCTCTTTGTTGCGGGCGCCGTCGCTCAGGTCGCACCATTCGAGCGGGCGTCGATTATTCCACCGGCGGTACCGATCTCTGCCCACAACGGCATGGTGGTGGCGCAGGAAAGCCGCGCCGCCCGCATCGGCGTCGAAATCCTTGACCGCGGCGGCAACGCGGTGGACGCGGCGGTGGCGGTCGGTTTCGCGCTGGCGGTCACCTATCCACGCGCCGGCAATCTCGGCGGCGGCGGCTTTATGCTGATCCATCTCGTCAAAGGCAACCAGGATATCGCCATCGACTATCGCGAGACCGCGCCGGCAGCGGCGACGGCAACGATGTTCCTCGACAACAAAGGCGAACCCGATCCTGCGAAGTCGCGAGATTCCGCGCTGGCGGTCGGTGTGCCTGGCACTGTCGCCGGCTTGGCGCTGGCGCAGCAAAAATACGGCTCGGGGCGGCTGTCGCTCGCCGACCTCATCGCGCCGGCCTTCGATCTCGCGCAGAAAGGTTTTCCGGTCGAGGATGACACTGCAGACTCACTGCCGGACGCACGAGCTCGGTTGGCGCGCTGGCCCGCGACAACCTCGATCTTTTTCAATGGCGACGAGCCGCTGCGCGAGGGCGAGCGGCTCTATCAGTTCGATCTCGCTGATACGCTGCGCGCTATTGCCGAAAAAGGCCCGCAGGGTTTCTACGAAGGACGTACCGCCCGGCAGATCGCCGATGCGGTGCGCGCCGCGGGCGGCATCATGAGCGCCGAGGATCTGAAGAATTATCGCGCCATCGAACGGCCGGTCGTGCGCGGCAGTTATCGCGGTTTCGGCATCGTTTCCGTGCCGCCACCCTCGTCCGGCGGCGTGCACCTCATCGAAATGCTCAACATCCTGGAGGGCTACGATCTTGCCAAGCTCGGCCGCGGCGAGCAATCACTGCATTATCTGATCGAGGCGATGAAGCGCGCCTACGCCGACCGCGCCGTCTACATGGGCGATCCGGATGCGCTGAAGATTCCCGTGCTAGGGCTGACCTCGAAGAAATACGCGGCGCGCCTGCGCGCCAACATCAACGAGCGCGCGACGCCGTCCGCCGAGATCCGCGCCGGTAAGCCCAGCGACGTCGAAGGCAGGAACACCACGCATTTTTCCGTCATCGACCGCGACGGCAACGCGGTGTCGAACACCTACACTCTGAATTTCTCCTACGGCCTCGGGTTAGTCGCCGACGGTACGGGCGTGCTGCTCAATAACGAGCTCGACGATTTCATTTCCAAGCCGGGTACCGCCAACGCTTACGGCCTCATCGGTTACAACGCCAATCTGCCAGCGCCGGGGAAGCGGCCGCTCTCGTCGATGACGCCGACCATCGTGTTTAAAGACGGCAAGCCGTTCCTGATCACCGGCTCACCCGGTGCCAGCCGTATCATTTCCGCGGTGCTGCAAGTGATCGTGAATGTGATCGACTTTCGCATGCCGCTCGACAAGGCAGTAACCGCGCCGCGCCTGCATCATCAATGGCAGCCCGACGAAGTCTATGTCGAAACCGGCTTCGCGCCTGAACTGCTCGATGCGCTGAAGGCACGAGGCCACACGATCGTGCCGACGCAGCCATTTGGTTCCGTGAATTCCATCCTGGTAACGCTGGACGGCTATGTCGGCGTTGCCGACACGCGCACCCGGGGCGCGTTGGCGGCGGGGTATTGAAAAGCCTGCCTTCGCTAAAGCTACGGCCCTTAGCGATTAAGGATTAAATTGGGCTCGCTAGCCGAAGGTCCGATTTGGTCGGGGCCGGATCACCATGATGTTCGCTCGAGCCTCCACGGCGAAGAGCCGCTTAAGTAATTTTTGCATTCCGGAATGAGTCGGCGTCTGTTGTTGGGAGAACGGGTTCTGGACAGCAGCAGGCTCCTGGGTCCCGTTCTCGTCTCAGTTGCTACATGGCCAAGTATGTCTAAGCGCATCGGCCGCTATCTTGTTGAAATTCTCATGCATGCGAGCTGGTCGGGCGTCGATGTATTGTAAGACGATCCGGACGCTTTGCATGTTGGTTGCGCCTTTCGGCGCGCATGCTCCTGCAGCAAATTCCACAAGTGCTTCTACCGCGCCGGCGCAATATCCTTGCAAGAAAAGATCATTTTTTGAGCTGGAAATATAGTTACGACACCCACCTATTGTTGAGCTGGCGCTCAACTGATCTTCAGGAAAGGACTCTCCGCAAAAAAGAATCATTCCCATTGATAGGGCGGCGGCATATCGTACCGCTGTGCGCAGCGTTGCATGCACTCTCATGACTTCCTCCGGTGACAACCGTCGTACCGAGTTTCGTAGTTTACAGCCGCTTTCGGGCCGAATAGCGGTGGAGTGCAGTGGCGTTGGCTCGTGCGGCGGCCTGTAGCGGATGTCTGCGCAGTGATGAATACTTCTCATCGCCGGTAACGCAACGCATTGACGAGCAGCGCAAATGCCGGCGTAGCTTGTCGTCGGCTCGGATAGTACAGGTGATAGCCTGAGAACTTCGGGCACCAGTCCGCAAGTACCCGGATCAGGCGTCCGCCCGAGAGGTGGCGTTGCACGCGATCCTCGGGTAGATACGCTAGACCGCAGCCAGCCAGTACAGCCTCGAGTCTCAGGGCAATGTTGTTGAATACCAACTGCCCTTCGACATGTACCCTCATTTCCCGGCCATTCTTCTCGAACTCCCAGGCGTACACGCCCCCATAGGTCGGCAAGCGCAGATTGATGCAGCGGTGAGCCGTCAGGTCGTGTGGCCACTTCGGTCGTGGGTGTCTTGCGAAATACGAGGGCGCCCCGACAACCGCCATCCGCATGTCAGGCCCGATGCGCACGGCGATCATGTCCTTCGCGATCTGTTCGCCGAGCCGAACGCCCGCGTCGTAACGTTCCGCAACGATGTCGGTCAGGCCGTAATCGATGATCAACTCCACGTTGATGTCCGGGTATGCTGGAAGGAACTTGGCCAAAGCGGGCCACAGGACCGCCTCCGCCGCGTGCTCTCCCGTCGTGATGCGAATGTTGCCGGCTGGCTTTTCCCGCAACTCGCTGAGCGATACCAACTCCGCTTCGATCTCTTCCAGTAGTGGACCGATGGTGCTGAGCAAGCGTTCGCCGGCGTGGGTCGGTGCGACGCTGCGTGTAGTGCGGGTCAACAGCCGAATGCCGAGCCTCTCTTCGAGTTCACGGATCGTGTGACTGAGCGCCGATTGCGAAACGCCAAGCTTCGCTGCGGCCCGCGTAAAGCTGCGTTCTTTCGCCACGGCCAGGAAGGCCAGAAGGTCACCCAGTTCTCGCCTCAGCATTTATGGGTTCCGCTCATGAGTTCATGCACATTTTAGCGACTAATCAGAACGATTGCGCAGACCAATTATTGCCGTTGTCCAGCTGTCAGCGCACCCTGGCTCATACGAGGAGGAGTGGGATGGAAATCAAACGAAGCGGCTCACAGCCCTCCGGGAGGGGGCCAGCGGACTGGTTTACCGGCAGCGTGCGAATCGACTCGTCGTTCCAGCGAGACAGTCCAGCGCGCGTTGGCGGCGCAATCGTCACATTCGAACCCGGCGCGCGCACGGCTTGGCACACGCATCCCCTTGGCCAAACCCTCATAGTGACTTCCGGCTGCGGCTGGGTCCAGCGTGAGGGCGGCTCCGTCGAGGAAATCCACCCTGGCGATGTCGTTTGGTTTTCGCCTGGCGAGAAGCACTGGCATGGCGCGACAGCGACGACGGCCTTGACGCACATCGCCATCGCAGAGGCACTCAACGGCAAGGTCGTCGACTGGATGGAGCAGGTCAGCGATGAACAATACCAGCGCTGATCACGAACGAATGGTCCCAGTCCACGCAAACGCAGGAGTGAAAAATGCAAAGACGACAACTCGGAAAACGCGGCTTGCAGGTCTCGGCTCTCGGCTTTGGCTGCATGGGCCTCAGCTATGGCTACGGTCCGGCTGCGGACAAGCGGGAAGCAATTAACCTTATCCGGGCGGCCGTCGAGCGTGGTGTCACATTCTTTGACACCGCCGAAGCGTATGGCCCGTTTACGAACGAGGAACTTGTCGGCGAAGCTCTCACGCCGGTGCGCGAGCGGGTCGTCATCGCCACCAAGTTCGGTTTCGAGGGCGGAGACTCAACAGGTGGCCTGGATAGCCGGCCGGAACGCATCAGGGAGGTGGCCGACGCCTCGCTCAAGCGGCTCAAGACGGACCACATCGACCTCTTTTATCAGCATCGCGTCGATCCGAAGGTTCCAATCGAGGATGTTGCTAGTACGGTGAAGGACCTGATCAAGGAAGGCAAGGTCAAGCACTTCGGTCTCTCCGAAGCTGGTGTACAGACGATCCGTAAGGCGCACTCGGTCCAGCCGGTTACTGCATTGCAGAGCGAGTATTCGCTCTGGTGGCGAGAGCCCGAGAAGGAGATTCTGCCTACACTGGAGCAACTTGGGATTGGGTTCGTTCCCTTCAGTCCGCTGGGCAAGGGCTTTCTAACTGGGACAATCACCGAGAATACGAAATTCGACAGCACGGACTTCCGGAACATCGTCCCGCGCTTTTCGCCGGAAGCACGGAAGACAAATCAGGTCCTGGTCAATCTTCTCGGGCGCATTGCAGCGCAGAAAAAAGCAACGCCTGCTCAAATCGCGCTCGCGTGGCTCCTCGCGCAGAAACCTTGGATCGTGCCGATACCGGGCACCACCAAGCTACATCGGCTGGACGAGAACATCGGCGCGGCCAGCATTCAGCTTACGCCCGATGATTTGCGCAACATCGCGAGCGCTCTCTCCAAAATCGACGTGCAGGGCGATCGGTATCCTCCGAGCTTACAGGCAAGGGTCGGGCGCTAGGGGGAGAGGTCAGTGCGAATTGGGATTCTCGGTTCGGGGTTGATGGGTGGCAAACTCGGGACGCTGTTCGCGCGCGCCGGTCATCAGGTCGTTTTCAGTTACACCCGCCATCAGGAGAAACTGAAAAGGCTCTCGAAGGAGGCTGGGGTAAATGCACGCGCGGGCACGCCGCGTGAGGCCGTGCGGGATGCGGATGCTCTTCTGCTCGCCGCGCATTGGCTGCGCATGGACGACGTCTTGAATCAGGCAGGCGACCTTTCGGGTAAGGTGATCGTCACTTGCTCGCTGCCGATGAATGCCGACAATACCGGCCTCGTAATCGGCCACACCTCATCGGGCGCGGAGGAACTAGCAAAGAAGCTGCCCAACGCGCGGGTTGTCTGTGCGTTCAACACGGTGCCGAGCGAAGTGTTTTTTGGCGTCTACGAGGCTCGGCGGAAACCAAACAGGCCTAGCCTTGTCTACTGCGGCGATGATGCACGTAGCAAAAAGATTGCCGCCGAGCTGATCCGCGACGTGGGGTTCGCGCCGGTCGACGCGGGAGCCTTACGGATCGCCCGATATACCGAGCCGTTCGCGCTGCTCATGGGCCAGCTCGCCTACGAGCCAGGAGAAGGCCCGGAACTGGCATACCGATTCGAACGGTTCGGGGCGTGAGCGTCATGTCAGAGCTCAACGCATGGGATAGCTTCTATGTGATCGTCGGCTCGGCCGCGGGCGCGTTGATCGGTTTGCAGTTCGTCGTCTTGACGCTTATCGCCGAGAGACCGCCGTCGCGTGTGGCCGAGACCGGCGCTGCGTTTGCGACACCGACGATCGTTCACTTTGGCACCGCCCTCCTCTTGTCAGCGCTTCAGCGCGTTCCGTGGCAAGCGATCACGCTCGCCGCAGCGGTTTGGGGCCTCATTGGCCTTAGTGGGGTGGTGTACGCGCTGATCGTGGCTCGGCGCATGCGAGCGCAAACCTCATACCAACCAGTGTTCGAAGACTGGTTGTTTCATCTTGTGCTGCCATTGGCAGCATACGCAATGCTGGCGCTATCGTCGTTCACGGTTCATACCCGCACGCGCGAGGCTCTCTTTGGCGTTGGCGCTGCGACGCTGCTGTTGCTTTTCGTCGGCATTCACAACGCCTGGGATGCCGTCATCTACCACGTCTTTGTCAACATACGAGGCACGAAAGCGGAGCCGCCTCCAAGCGCGCCTTCTGAAAAGGAAAAGCCATGACAAACGGCATCAAGGACAAGGTAGTTGTCATCACTGGAGCAAGCAGCGGGCTTGGAGAAGCGACGGCGCGTCATCTTGCCCGCGAGGGTGCCAAGCTGGTGCTGGGAGCACGGCGCCTCGACAGGCTCCAGGCGCTCGCCAAGGAGCTGTTCTTAGCCGGCGATGCCGTCGTGCAGACCGACGTAACGAAGTGCGAACAAGTTAGGCGGCTCGTCGACCGTGCGGTGCAATCGCATGGGCGCATTGACGTGATGCTCAACAATGCCGGGCTTATGCCGCAGTCGCCGCTGGAGCGTCTCAAGATCGACGACTGGGATCGAATGATCGATGTAAACATAAAGGGCGTGCTGTACGGCATCGCCGCCGCGCTGCCTTACATGAAGCAGCGGAAAGCCGGGCATTTCATTAATGTCTCATCGGTGGCCGGTCATAAGGTGCGCGCCGGCGGCGCGGTCTATGCGGCGACCAAGCACGCCGTGCGCGCGCTATCCGAAGGTCTGCGCCAAGAAGTAAAGCCCTACAATATCCGCACGACAGTAATCTCGCCGGGCGCAATCGCGACTGAACTGCCGAACAGTATCACCGAAGCGGACCTCTCCGAGAGTTTCCACAAGTTTTATGAGGAATTCGCTATTCCTGCCGATTCCTTCGCGCGCGCGGTCGCCTTCGCCATAAGCCAGCCGGACGATGTTGATATCAACGAAATCTTGCTCAGGCCGACCCGGCAGGAACTCTGAGCCGAGGCTATTTGTTGTTTGTCAATAGAGGAGAGAAAGCGTCAACTCCGACGCAAATATTGATCGGCGACTTCTCCCCCAAATTGGTCGATCTTACGGACAACGTCCTGTTCGGCTAAGGATCATCAGATTCCAGATCGGTTGCCGCAGTCAGGTGTGTGTCGCGCGGGAGGTCACGGGAGTCTCATGTGTTGACAACCGTCCGATGAAAGAAAGGACGGCGGCGGAGAAGTGGTCGTTGCGGTCGCCCGCCACCATATGCCGCGCACCACTGACATCGACGTAATCGGCGTGCGGTACGAGCTCGAGAAATTCTTTGGCATGCGCCTCCCTCACGAGCTCGGAGGATGCGCCGCGCACCAGTAGGGCGGGGATCTGAATCCTACGCGCCGCCTCGATCAGCGCCGATTCGAGCGCACGACGGTCCGCTCCGGCTGCGCGCGGCCCATCGAGGAAACGCGGGTCCCAGTGCCAACGCCAGCGACCATCGGGCGATAAGCGGAGATTCTTCTTCAGTCCGTCATTGCTCTTCGGTCGCGGCCGCTGCGGAAGATATTCGGCTACCGCTTGCGCGGCCTCGCCAATCGACGCGAATCCATCCTTGGCATGCGCGCGCATAAAGCCGAGAACCTTTGCAACACCGGTTTGCTCCACGCGCGGGGTGATGTCGACAAGCACGAGCGCGGAGAAGACGTTAGCGCCTTTGTCGTGTTCGGACTCGCCTTCAGCGAGAAGCGCAGCAATGCCGCCGAGAGACGCACCAATTATCATCGGCTTTGTGCCCGAGCGGCGCGTGAGTTCCGCCGCGACGACCTTAGCGTCGGCGGCGTAATCCGAGAACTCGTAGGCGCCGTTCGCGACCCAGTCGGAGTCTCCATGACCCCGTTGATCGAGCGCATAAGCTGTATGACCTTTGCGCGCGATCTGTTCCGCTGTTTTGTACCAAGCGTGGCGGGTCTGACCACCGCCATGCAGCAACAACACAGGAGAGCCGCTGTCGCCAAGCACGTCGGCGACAA
>Ga0207802_1000031_pt1 | contig 18403 bp, 20 predicted proteins | sample LuqExpMetageno20_FD_187778 | JGI IMG/M metagenome (GOLD analysis project Ga0207802, IMG submission 187778) | Tropical forest soil microbial communities from Luquillo Experimental Forest, Puerto Rico - Sample 20 (SPAdes) | ecosystem: Environmental > Terrestrial > Soil > Tropical forest ... | reverse complement strand
CGACAATGAAAGACGGGGTCGCGACCACGATTGTGGGGTCCGGTCGTTGTCAGATTGCGACAGCCCCACGGCGGTAAATGGCACTGTATGATGAGATTGTAGCCCGCGCGCGTGAAGTATCACTCTGTCCTATCTTCCAGCGATCACGCTTGGCGTTTGGGCTAGTGCCGCCATCAGTGCCGGGCTGTCGATCTTTCATGATCAATTAAATAGGTCCGTGGCAAACCACATTCTTCGCACTCAAACACGTGTCGTGCCTTGCGCGGATCTTTGAGATCGGGTTCGAACAACCTGATGCCCATAGCTGCACCGCATTGCGGGCAGCGCGCAGTGGTTGAGGTCGAGAGTCGCATATGAACTCCATCAATAAGCTCACCCTCGAATCAAGGATGCACCATAAAATGTACGACGAAATGGAAATCGAGTGACGAGATTATGACTAAATGTGATACATCGGAGCCTTATTACAAAAACGTGGCCGATTTATTTGATCACATTGAGTTCATAGTTCCGCACGCATTCTGCCCACACTTTTATCATCATTAATTCGCATACATCCACGGAACGATCGCACTATGTTGGTGTTGAGTGACGGTTCGTCGAACGTAAGAGTTAACTGCATATCCAACACGACAGACGAACGAGGGAAACGCGATGGCGGGCTTCCAGTAATGTCAACAAGGAGAATGATGACATGAAGAAGCTTCTAACCACCGTAGTATTGCTGACCATCACCGTCACGCCGGTACTTGCCCAGTCGTTCGCGCCCGAATACGGCAGCGGCAATATTGTCTCAGGGGCAAATCAAGGCGGTGAAGCCTCCTATGCCCAGGCGCCTGATGACTACTATGCCCAGGTACCTGAGAACCATCGAACGCGTTCTGAACACCTGAGGCATGTTCGCAGGCTTCAGCCTTCCGCTGTAAAATCGGAAGACAATACGAGAAGTAACATGCAAGACTGACGCCAAGGCGTGAGTCAACTTGCAGACTCGAGAAGGCCTCGAACTTTGAGGCCTTCTTTCCTCAAACAAATGTTAGGTCGGTTTGCTAAGCGGTACGGCGGCAATTTTTTCCAGGTTCGCGACGAAGTCGCCTTTGGTTGTGAAGCGTGAATGCTCAAGCTGAAGCGCAATCCCGATGCGGTCCAATCAGAAAGCTACAACTTATTTTTTTGAAGGGCGCCATGTCGGGGCATCTTTTACGTAGGCGCTGGCGCGCCGCATGACGCTCCGTGGTTTTGTGGTCTCGGATTTCACGAATGGCAAGGCGGCAACGGGGTCGCAGTACGGCAACGCCGCCAATCGAGAGGCAGCACTGCGGCCGTTCCACGCCGCGTAGGATCGCGGGCCGAAAGCGCGCTCCATCATTCGCCGACAGTGCGCACGACGCTTGAGGTCGGTCGGTCACTGACGACACTGCCGCCAAACTCTTTCATGATTGCCTCATCGTATTGCGGCAGCGTCTTCACGGGGTCTTTTGACTTAACCTGCACGATTTTATACCCGCCTGCCTTGAGCTGAGCCAAAAGTTCTGACAGCGCCAGTGAGGTTGGATGCTGGAAGTCGTGTAGGAGGACGATGCCTTTACCGCGCTTATTCAGTTTGGTCATTACGGAGACGACAACCTGCTCGGGCTTGCGAATCTTAAAGTCGAAAGAATCTACGTCGGTCGAGAAGATGCCGATGTTTCGTGAGCCAAGGTAGGCGACCATCTCCGGAGGATCACGCAGCGCCGGAAAGCGAAAGAACGAAGCTCCAGGCTCTCCCAGTGCAGCGCGGACAGCGCTAGCACCTTTTTCGAATTCATCTTTGGCTTGGTCGACGGTTAATTTGGACAAATCGGCATGCGACCAGGTATGCGATCCGATCGTGTGCCCTGCCGCGGACACTTGCTTAAGAATTTCAGGATGCCACATGGCGTGCTTGCCAATGGGGAAGAACAGCGCCTTGGTACATTGGTCCGCGAGCGCTTTAAGAACCGCCGGAGTGTTGCCGGGCCACGGGCCGTCGTCGAATGTCAGCACCACCTCGTGTTCGCGCAGAAAATCGTAGGCCTTGAAATGCTCGAAGCCAAAACCGGGCCCGCCGGTGGTATCAATCTCCACTACCCGGGAGACGCCGAGCGCATCCGGATTCTTGCAGGCCGGGCTCCGCGCGGTGGCGACATTGTAATCGGATGTCGGGAATGCAGCGGAGTTCGCGGACGCTGAAACCGCGGCTGCCAATGGCGTTTGCGGCAGTGGTTGCTCAGGAATCGGACGTGGTGCGATCGTACTGGTCACCAGCTCCGGCTCGGTAACCTTCGCTGGCGTGACCGTCGCCACTGGCTTCCGAGCTGTGAAAACAAGCGTGGAACTGATCACGCCCACGGCCACCGCAACGGCACCTGCGGCAGCCAAAATAATCATTCTGCGCATCGCACTGTCCCCTAAGCTATTTAACCGTCACGATCAGCCGAAACTGGTTAATATTCGGTAGGTTTCAGGTGCGAATCCTGGCACGCTCACCAAAATACTAAGCGATTCAATGATTTCTGTATTGCTAACGGGGATGTATCTGGTGCGTGCGGCTTACCGACTCTTCCACGCCGCCTTGAACGCAGCCATCGCCGTCTCTCGGTCCAGAGCGCGCCCCTTGCGGCCCGGCCGCTCGTGAATTCGAGACCTCAAAACCCGTGGGCGTCCTTTGGCACGCCAGCATCGGCATAAAAGATGCGCCGACATAGCGGCCATCTCACAGAACCGGATCTGAGGCTTCGCTATTCTTTCGCAGCACGAGCATTGTGGCATATATTCGTATGGATCGACTTTATGCGCGGCGCTAATCTAAGCGAGATCAAACCCTGCTTGTCGCAGGTCATAGGGAGATCAACATGGAACAGATTCTGATTAACCTCATCACAGGAGCGCTTGGTGGAGTTGGCGCAGGTAAGTCATCGCCGACCTTTGATCTCGGTACGGCTGGCAACATTATTTCCGGTTTGGTCGGAGGCGGGGTACTCGGCCAGATCATCACGTTATTGCTGCCGTCGGTCGTGGCCGCTGCGGAGTCGGGCAATCTGAGTATTGGCGGCATTGTGTCACAGGCGATCGCCGGTGGCGCTGGCGGGGCCATACTCACGGCGCTGATTGGTGCAATCAAAAACAAAGCTGCTGCCTGATGGTCGACCCAATAAGTCCAGACCAGAAACCCTTCAGCTCCAGTGAGCTAAGGGTCCGGATTGATGACTTGTTAGGTGGTCATCGTGGCTAAAGAGCAAGACGTAAACGGCGATGGTCGACTGCGTTGATGTTATCGCAACCGTCCTCAAGTACGACATGCACGGTCACGTCATCGGTCGTAACGAGCGTTGTGCGTCGTGTTATAATGATCCGCATGCCTGCCGGCGCCTTCGGGTTTTTCACTTTGATCCAAGTTCGCGATGGGGGTGAACGATGCGGATTAAGCCCGATCTATTTTGTACCATCCTTTTGCCTTGTCCTGCTCATATTGTTTCAGTGGATCGGATTGATTTGGTGGCTTTGGAATCTTCTTGCGTTGCGCCAATTTCGTACGATTCCCCAAATCATGAGGCGTACTTACTTGATTAGAAGCAGACGAATTTGTCGCTTCTGCCACGGTCGTAATTGAGGCGAGCGCTACCGCCACAATAATAATTGTGAAGGCTAATTTCATGAGCAGATTTTTTCTTCTTCCCAAGTGAGAGCGCATGGCGTGGTTCGGCGCAGGTGACCGCAAGTTAGACCTGGACAACTCGGCGTTAGTAAGACTTGCGAGCGCTGTGCACACGCAAAACGCTTGCTTGCGCGCCAAATGGTAACACAGCGGCCTCCGGCTGCGCTGTCACTGAGTGCGGTTACCGGCCGGGAACTACAAGTCCCCTGCAAGTGCCATCGCAATATGGTCCCGGTAGCTGGCGATCGCCTCCTGTCCGCGCAGATCCTGGGCTACACGACCCCCATCAATGAACAGAACACGATCAAAGTGGTGTAGATAAAGCGGATCGTGAAGGCTCATCAGGATGGTCTTTCGGCTAAATTCGTTTGCCTTCCCAATGGCCTGATAGAAACGTGCTCGCGTCTCCACGTCACAATTGGCCATGGGCTCGTCGAAAATACCAACGAACATCTTTGGATCGAGAAAGCGATAGAACGCGCCGGCCAGCGCTAGCCGCTGCAATTGTCCAGTTGAAAATCCGCGCCCTGAGGGCCATTGCTCTCCAATCCAGGTTCGCATCCCCTGTGGCAGGACTGCAACAATCTCATCGGCTCCCGAATAGACTAGGGCACGTTTCATTCGATCAATATCGATGTTTTCGCTGACCGAACCCGTGAGCGATCGCGCCAGTTCCATACCGGGAAGTTCGAGTTCCTGAGTGGCCATAAGCAAATGGTTGAGCCACGATTGCTGACGGACGCTTCGTATCTCATGCCCATCAATCCAGATCGAACCTCCAGCCGGCACATAGATCTTCGCGATGAGCCGTAGAAGTGTCGTCTTACCGGCGCCATTGCGGCCGACTAATGCAACCTTCTCTCCCGACGCAATTTCGACGGAACAGTTTTCAAGAACGGGTATCTCGGTTGACGGATACGAGAACGTCAGATTCTCGATCTTCAGCACCGGCGTATCGCTGAGCTTGATGTCCTGCGCGTGTGTTTCATCGACAAGCGGTTTGGTTTCGAGCATGCGGGCGAGGTAGTCGTAATCCCGCCGCGCGTTCTCCAGCTCTGTGAGCGAGGAGCCGAAACGATGCATTCCCGTGACAAGTAGTGAGAGGCTCCCGCCGATGGCACCCAACTGCAGGTAAGTGTATGAGCCTTCGACAAGTCCGGAAGCAAAGTAGCTGCACATAACTGCCAGCATTGCGACCTCGACAAGACCAATCGTCAGGTTCCATCGACGGTCGAACCTCGCGATGACAAGGGCGTTATTCCGGACTTCGGCAACCAGCTCGCGAAAGTATGACTGATACTTATTATTCAGTTGCCATAGTCTGGATCGCAGACCGGTCCGCGGTGCAACAAGCGCATTTTCAACCTCGTATTTTTTGCGATAGGTGAGCGTCTCAGCTTCATCAAATAACCGTCGCTTGGCCTCGATGAACCAGTCCCTGCCGATCATCGGTGCCGCCGTGAAGAGCGCCAAAATGCCGATGATGGGATCAAGGCTCAGGAGAACGACGGATCCGGCACCAAGCGCTACCACGGCCCCTATCAGGGAGCGCTCCGACTGCCAGAGCCGTGCGGCAGCTCCCGCTCCCCTGTAACGAGCAAGACGTTGCAACTCCATGAATGAAGGATCGAGAAGCCGGCCGAGATCGAGCGACGCCAGTTTTTCCAGTATGCGCTCTTCCATCAGGTTCCAGAGAGCTAGTTCAAAGTTTTTAGCTCGCAACCCGATGGCAGCGGATATTACAGTCTCGGCAAGCCGGTAGCCGAGGTAGAGAGCGATGCCCGCTATAACCGTGACCCATTCAACCTTGACGCTCGAGACAACGTGACCAAGCAGGCCGCCAACAAGGGTGAACAAGCCGAGCTGACTCAATGAATTTGTGGCGCTGCCCGCCCAGGTCAGTGTCACGTAGACACGATCAATGCTCGTCACAATCCGATTGATTGATATGAGCGTAGCTATCGTATCCCGAACGATGCTTACCGCAGGGGTGAAGAATTTCATCACACCCGCCGCTTTCGCTTAGCGTCGTGATGGCGACCATAGCCAGCGGCTTGAACAAAAGGTTTCGATATCGTCCATGCTTTTGAGCAAGTAACCGCGGAATGATTGCCCTTAATAGCTGTGCGACCTCCTCACAGTGTTGCAATTTCAAGTCTTGATATCGGCTGGCAGTTTGCCGCCGTTTTCGGCGAGCTTCGACATGACCTGCTTGTGCAGCCACACATTCATCGCTGCAGAGTCGTTGGTATTACCAGTGTAATGCAATTCCTTCGCCAATTCCTTCCGCGCAGCCAAACTACTATCGAGACCGAGAGCCTTCATCAGGTCGACAATGGAAGTGCGCCACGCAAGCTTCTCACCCTTTGATGCCGCCGCCTTGTCGACAATAGCCGCAACATCAACCGTTTGCGTCTTAGGCGCGGCCGGGGCGACCGTTGGCGAAGCGGATGCCTGCACCTTGGGCGCGGCCGGGGCGGCCGTTGGCGAAGGGGATGCCTGCGCCTTAGGGGCGGCCGTCGGCGAGGCGGATGCCTGCGCCGAGCCATGACCGAAAATCGCGCCCATAATGTTTCCTAAAACACTCATGACATCTTCCTCCTGTCGGGTTCGAAGAACGATGCACTATCCCGATACCATTTTCGGGTCTTGTGCGCTGCTGTATCTGCGTGTTCCAAGAAAAATTTAGCACCTCGCCGAGCCAAGTGCATTTCACATTTGAGCTATCGAGATATCCAGAAGATTGAAGTGCAACGAGGTTTCGGATGCGTGACATGAAACAAGAAAGGCAAGCACAAGGACTAGCCCTCGTCACTCCTCAGCCGGGCTGGTGGGAATACCTCGATAAAGACTCACTCCCGTTTCGAAACGGGTGGCCGCATAGATACTGAAGCATTCGGCTCGAAAAGGTTCAGCCCGACGCCCCACGCCATTTAGCGGCCCACCCGGAGCCGCGGTTCCCGAAATCGTTGCCCAAAAATCGGGAACCGCGGACCGATTTATTTGAATCACTGCGATGAGTTGATTGGACGAGCTGAACCTGCGTAGCGGTATTTTGTGGGCGCTCAGTTGGCTGCATTCACGGCAATATTAACTTGTAGAGAAACACAGCGAGCGTCACCGTCAGCACAAGGAAAAACACTCCAATAACCGTAACAATTCTTTCGCCCAGGCTCGTATAGTAGCGCTTGCTAGGGCGGTAGATCGTAGGGCGCATGGCAGAAGGTGTCACTCGGTGGAAATTGTCGCCCCACAAGTCAGCGCCAAAATATCAAAATTATGACGTTCTGATCCGATTGACGCAGGATGTCAGATTGGGGCTTGAAAGTTAGGCTGTGGGCCCGCTATCGTGCACCGGCTCGCAACTTTGCTTTTGGCGCGTCCCCAAACTCGAAAGAGGTGCGTGCGCACATGCCATGCCCGGCCGCAGGCGGGCGACCTTCTTCACGCCAATAGTTCTACGATGCTCTTGATTAGAATTAAAAACATATAGAGGTCAACGTATCGGCCATGAAAACAGTACCTGTAGAAGAAGCTGTTGCACTGATCCCTGACGGCGCAACTCTAATGATCGGCGGATTTATGGGGGTTGGTTCACCCGAGCGTGTAATTGATGAATTAGTTCGGCAGGGAAAGCGAAATCTTACCGTCATTGCGAATGATACGGCCGTTCCGGGACGCGGAATCGGAAAGCTTGTGGACGCTAGTCTGGTCGGCCGAACCATTGCTAGTCACATTGGGCTCAATCCTGTGACGCAGCGGCAAATGATCGACAAAAAAATGATTGTCGATCTGGTCCCACAGGGCACCCTTATCGAACGGATCCGTGCTGGCGGTTGCGGACTCGGCGGCGTGTTAACCCCAACAGGTGTGGGTACCATAGTTGAGGAAGGCAAGCAAAAAATCAAAGTGGATGGAAAGAGCTATTTGGTGGAGACCGCACTGCGCGCCGACTTTGCGCTCGTTCATGCGTTCCTTGCCGATTATTTCGGCAATCTCGCTTATGCACTAACGTCGCGAAATTTTAATCCGATCATTGCCATGGCTGGGGAAACGACCATTGTTACGGCAGAGCATATTGTACCTGTTGGGCTCATCGCGCCAGATCACGTCATCACACCCGCGCCTCTCGTAGATTATCTTGTCGCTAACAGGTGAGAACAATGGACGCTCAGACCATCATTGCCAAACGCATCGCGCATGAGCTGAAAAGCGGAATGCTCGTCAACCTCGGGATTGGAATTCCGACCCTAGTGGCGAATTACATCCCAAGTGACCTAAAAGTATTTTTTCAATCAGAAAACGGATTGATCGGCACAGGACCCATACCAGAGGAAGGTATGGCACACCCGCTGCTCACGGATGCAGGTGGGCGCCCAGTAACGGCACTGCCAGGTGCCTGCACGTTTGATAGCGCGATGTCCTTCGGTTTCATTCGGGGTGGCCATGTCGATGTGACGGTGCTTGGCGCACTTCAGGTCGACGCGCAAGGACTGCTCGCGAATTGGATGATTCCTGGCAAGATGGTGCCGGGGATGGGCGGAGCCATGGACCTCGTTACTGGTGCAAAACGCGTGATTATTGCGATGCAACACACGGCAAAGGGCAAGCCAAAGGTAGTTAATAAATGCTCGCTGCCGCTTACCTCGACCAGGCCCATCGACCTATTGGTAAGTGAGATGGCAGTGATTGCCTTTCCGGATGGTCGCGCGACCCTCCTGGAAACCGCGCCCGGAGTGACCGTCGAACAAGTTATTGCTGCTACTGAAGTGAAGCTCGCACTAAGCGACAAAATTTCGGAAATGACTTTGTGATCAGAGAATGAGTCCAAGGCAGTCTAATCATCAACTCGCTCAGATCGTGATCACGGTGTGTGAGTGCGTGCAACCATCTTAGGGTCTCAACCTTTTGACCCACACGAAAAAGTAGGCTGCTTCACAAGTAAGGCAGCAGCCCACACAGATCACTAATCTCGGGTTTTCAGGCTGCGCAGGCAACACGCTTCTGGGCGTCTCCCTCAGCCGCAGTCTTTGGTTGCGCGGGCAGCTGAAGCACCGTTGCCTCTTGACCCGGCCATAGTTGTGTCAGAAGAGCGATGCGTCCGTCCGGAAATTCAAGCGCATCATGGTGTTTTCGTGGTTCGTTCTTATTCACTTGCCGGAAAATTGCCGTCGCGTGAATTAGCGTTTGAGCCTTCCAACCGATGATGAGTTGGTCATCTGAAACGATCACCGAGCCAGAAAACGCAAGCTCAGTTCCCGGAAGAACACAAACCGCCACTGTTGCATCTTCTGCCGCGGCGAACCCACGTGTGCCGGTACCGAAATCACGTGTGGTGAGTTTGTCGCCGACCTTTGCTGGCCGTGACCTTACGTTTTGAAGGCTGTAGTCACACATTGCTGGTACTCCGTATCCGAAGCCCCTCAGCCCACGCATACTAGCGCGTCATTTGTTTCGATCAGACAGGTTTGTTGACCAATTTCTACGTGCTCGATTATCAAGCGGATCGCAAAGAACTTGCGCAAAGGTTGTGGGTCGCTGCAAGGAACCCAAGTACACTGCCGACTGCGATAAAGCATGGGGCAAGCCAGCAGAGCCGGTCGGTTCTTGCTGGTTTGATGAGACCAGCCCACTGAGCTATCGACGCGAGCCCGAATCTTGCGGTCCTCAGGGCGCGACCGTTAAGCAAGAGGTTGCTGGGCCGGGGAGCGAGCCCGCCCCACATTGATATGGGACGAAAGCACAAACGTTACTTAACTGATTTATCTGCAGTACGATCAATCCGACAAAGCTCCGAGGCCATACATCACTCTTAAAACAGGACTCATTTGCAGACCTATCCGATCGAACCACGCTTGAAATACGGTGAGAACCTGGCCAGTGCGGAAAATCTGCGCAAGTCCCGTATTCACTGCGAGGCGAAAGGCCCAATCGCCAAGAGGCAATGCAATTGCATAAGGCTCGACGGACAAATCGTCCGGCAGCATCACCAACGCTTCGGGATTCTTTATGTGAGCGCCAACTAGCAGCAACTTATCGCTTGCAAAACCATCAACATCGCCTGCCTCCAACATGGCAATACCTTCACTGCCATCCTTTACGGAAATGAGGGTTGCTTCAACTTTCTGTTGCTTTAGCTGCGCAATGATCGCCTGCTCGTTGGTTGTACCTAAGGGCACTGCAATTTTCTTGCCTGTCATATCGGAAAACGATCGTATATTAGAAGCTTTCTTTACAATGATGCCGGTACTTTCGAGAAAAATGAAATTCGAAAAGTCAACCTCTTTCATGCGGCCGAGCGTTACAGTGCTCGATCCGCACTCCATGTCAGCTTTGCCACTGGCCACCGCGGAAAAACGTGTCTGCAACGTTACCGGAACCCACTCGATCTTAATGCTGTCAAGTCCAAGCTGATGTTCAAGCGAGCTAACAACGAGTTTGCAGATATCGATACTGAAGCCGGCGGGTTCGCCTTTGTCATTCAAAAATGAAAATGGTCTAGCATCTGCGCGATAGGCAATCTTAATAAGTTTTGTTTTTGTGATAACTTGCAGGCGGCTATTGGATGGGGTTTGGATTTGCGCAGATGCTACGACCGCAGAGAAAAAAACAAAAAATAGAGCGATCACACGACGCATCTTCATCACCTCCAAAGTGGCTCGATTGGGCGATAATATTGCGTGATATTACGTTTTGGTCAAATTAGCATTAGCGCGCGTTATTCGTCTGTCCAATGCTTATCGTAAACTCAGCGGATTGCGGGCGTTTAGTGTAGTACGAAACCCTGCTGTGCTTGCCACGGACGGATTCTATGCGGCAGTCCTCAGGCTCTGCGCGCTTCACCTTTTAGATCAAATTCGATCATCAAGGACGTAGTCGGGCGGGGCCCATCGCCTTGCTTACTTTCTGATATTCGGATTTAAGCGCTCCGCAGCGGCTATGTCGGCTTCCGCACCAGCTTTGTCCCCAATTCTCTGCTTATCGAGACCTCGATACAATAACGCGTCGGCGTCGTTTGGATTGAGCCGGATCGCCTCGTCGTAGTCGGCGATGGCGCGTACGTAGTCATATTTGCTTTCGTAGGCCAGTGCTCGGTTGTAGAAGGCGATAGCGAGGTTTTCTTTTTGCTCCGTTCCGGACTGAATAAGGGCGGTACAATTTTTAAGCTGCTGATCCCAGTCAATATCCGGATTTCCAGTACAACCCTGCCAAAGTGGAGAAAGCTGTGCGTTGACGCAAATTGTCGAGGCGGTAAGCACGACGATTGCTGAAACACACCGCGTTGTTAGCGACAATCTATTCTCCTTCTAGGCATTCAGCGTGTTCCAGGCATTCAGCGTGGCGCAAAGTTATTCCCCGGCTAGGATAACTAACGCATTATTTGTGTCACGTGGCTGATGATCACATCGATCAAAAAATGCTCCTGATAACAGGCGGCAGATTTTGCCGTGCACGGCCAAATTAATCGCCCGGGGCGAATGATTGGGCGCTTTGATTTTGAGTAGTAAGATCAATAACTTGGGCGGTGGCCGCAAGGAAGACATGTAATTTTTCCGAGTACTGTGACTTTTCTGCACTAGCTGAAAATTCGAGACGTGCGATAGTGGATTCGCTGTTTAAACAGGGGCACCTCATGAAAAAGATGCTAGTGGTAATCTGCTCTCTCGTACTCGCCTTGAGCCTCGCTGGTTGTGGTTGGGGTCCTTGGGCCGGCAAGGGCAAGGCTCCGATTATTGGCAAGGGTAAAGCACCCGCACCAGTAGTGACCAAGGGCTGAACTCAATCACCAGAGTAGGTCCGGAGCCGGGGTGGGTAACCAAACCACAAGCACCTTAAGCGCTCGCATTACGATGATAGACATAAAGCCCCAGCTGCGTGCGGCTGGTGTGTGTCTCTCGTGTCATTGTTTTGTCGAGCGATGCTTCGTGGACACACTGCCGACCGCGGTCAAGAAAATGACCGGCTGAGCAATTCGAGTGCAATCAAAAAGGCTCCCGGACAATTCCTTGGGGCCTTTTCGTTGGTTGACATAGCTGTATCGCGATAGATGTGGGCAGTAGCCAAGTCTGATTTTGCGATACAAAGCAGGAGACAACAAATTGGGGATGGCCAACATTGAAATTGGCTGATTAGTACGGAGCTCGTCGTGAGATTTCCTCTTGGTCTGCTCGCGATAACAATCGCGATGTCATTGTTTGGTACCTGTGCTGCGAATAGTGCGCCTAGTGGCACCCAAGCGGCAGGTTCGGGGCAATCCAGGCATACTGGCGAAACGGGCCAAGTATGGTCGCTCCAGACTCCCTTCGGCATAATTTATGAGCGTATTCCGACCAAAGAGGTGGACTATCCAAGCACGCGCCCCGCAGGAACGATTGTCGTCAATACCAGCAAACGGCGACTTTACTACCTACTAGGTGGCGGCAGGGCGATCAGTTATGGTATCGCCGTCGGCATGGAGGGCTACGGTTGGTCGGGCGTCACCACCGTTGCCGACAAGCGCGAGTGGCCGGATTGGACGCCTACGCCAGATATCCTGAAGCGCCTTCCCAATCTGCCACATCACGTGCCGGGCGGGCCGGACAATCCACTGGGGGCGCGGGCTCTCTATCTTGGTGGTACGCTATATCGCATCCATGGGACGAACGAGCCCTGGAAGCTTGGTGGCGGCGTGTCTTCAGGCTGTATTCGTATGTCCAACGATGACATCATCGACCTGTACAATCGTACAAAAATTGGCGCGACGGTAGTCGTGCAATAGTAACGGCTACTAATTCGTTCGTTAACAAAAGCCAGTGTTGTTCGCGAGCGGTCAGTTCCTTCCCAGAAATAAATTTTGTGCCGTGATTGGCGCCTATTACGGTTCGGACTGCAAAATCCGAGAAATACGTCTTAGTCGGCTCGTGCGCTCTGGCGTATGAGATCAGCCGCAAGGTCGCCGAGTGCCGGTCGCGCTAGCGCAACAAACGGCAATGGCCGCGTAACTTCGATCGCAGCCAGCCCGAGCCGGGCGGTAAGCAATCCGTTGAGCATGCCCTCGCCCAATCGGGTTGAGAGCTTGGCGACGACGCCGTGGCCGAGCATCTGCTGCATCATGCTGTCGCCGATCGCGAGCCCGCCGGTTACCGTCAGGTGTGCCACGCACAGCCGCATCAAACGGATCAGTCCGAGAGTACTTGGCCGCCCGCCATAAAGGTAAGCCAGCCGCCGTATGAGACCTAGCGCGGTTGCAAAAACGAACAGCATATCAAGTATCGCGCGCGGGCTCACCGCCGTGACGATAGAGACGCGCACCGCTGCCGCACTGACCAGCTGTTTTGCTTCCTGATCGAGTGGCGTCATCAAGCTACGTTCGGCTAGGCGTATCAGGTCGCCCCCGTCGATGATGTCGTCGATATGGCTCGCAAGCATCTTGCGGGCGCGGGCAAGGTGCGGTGCATTGCTGGTGAGCCGCAGGAGCGCGCGGGTAATCGCGATACCATCGGCCCGACGGTCGCTAACGATCGTGGCAGCCACGCGGTCGCGGAGTTCCTCAACTGCCGAAAGCTGCAACAAGCTGCGCAGTTCATGGATAGCGATAACGAGGAGCGCGAGTGCGGCGATTGCACCGAACGACACTCCAAGCCAACCGAGTACCTGACTGCGTGCAAAGAGATCCTCAACGAGACGCGTAGCAGCAAGACCAAAGCCCAACGCGACAAGCCCGCCGAGCGCTGACCAGAACAGGGTCGCCCAGCGAAAGCGTTTTCTTGGTTGCGCGCTTGCGGCCACGATTGGCACCGGAAGCGTCGTCACCTCCGGCTCTGGCGTGATCCGGATGGCTTTGGCGCTTGCCTTTATATCGGCTTCAGTAACGACCACTTTTGGATCGTTCAATGCGAACGCAGTCGGGCGACGGGATTGCGTGCTCATTGCAGATGGCTTCCTATTAGGAATTGAAGGGCGCGATCAAGGCGGATATGTGGGAACGACGGTTCGCCGCTCTCGTCGGTTTGCAAGGCGGGCGGGAGCAGCCGCAGGAAGCGGAAATCGGCATCCTGCGCCGACGCTTTTGTAAGACCATGAAAGGCATCGGCGTCACTGAATAAGGTTTCTGGATCGACCGGTATGTCCCCGGGAAACATGGCCGCCTCAGTCTGTCCGTCAAATTTCTGGCGGCCCAGGATTTCGCCAGCGGTCGGTACGCCGACAATCGCCGGAAGATGCTCACGCCCTTGCTGGATCGTCGCCTCGTGAGTTGCCCGCACCGCCGCGAGGGCAATGACGTCAACTTCTGAGCCCGCAAATTGTGCTTGCATCACCGCGTGGTCAGTCATCCGTCGTAGGATCGCTTCCAGCCGGTCATGGCTCGAGTGATGAAGATGGTCGGCTTTTGTGGCGGCGAACAGGATGCGGTCAATACGCGGACTGAACAGCGCACTTAACAGGCTTTTGCGTCCCAACCGGAAGCAGGCAAGTATCGAGGTGAGGGCACCTTCCAGATCGTGCAAAGCTTCGGGCCCAGCATTGAAAGCTGAGAGGACGTCGACGAGAACAATGTTCCGGTCCAACCGCGCGAAGTGCTCCCGGAAGAACGGCCGCACCACTACCGCTTTATAAGATTCATATCGCCGTTGCATCATCGCCCAGAGAGAATTATTGGGCGCTGAACCCTCTTGCGGCACATCGAGCGGCGCGAAGGTTAGCGCTGGCGAGCCCGCGAGGTCACCCGGCATCAGGAATCGTCCGGGAGGCAACATGCTTATCGCGTATCGCTGATCACGGCAGCACTTGAGGTAATCAGTGAATAGCGCCGCTGCGGTCAACGCGGCTTGCTCATCCTCGGGTCCCTGCGGATTAAGCGTCTTCAGATGGCAATGCCAACGTGAGGCGAGGGCGGCACGTGGCCGCTGCCGTGATAGCGCAAGACTCTCGGCCGACCATTGATCATAGCTTTTGCCCAGAAGCGGTAGGTCGAGCAACCACTCACCCGGATAATCAACGATGTCTAGCGTAAGCGTGCGCATCGCCCCCGATTGCGATTGGTATTCAATCACCAGGCGCAACTCGCTGATCTGCCGAGTCGAGTCCGGCCAGCGTCGTTCGGCGACGAGCGCGCGCACGTGATTTTCGTAATCGAAACGTGGAACGGCGTCGTCCGGCTGCGGCGCAAGCCGAGCCTCGGAAACCCGCCCATTCGCCAGCGCCTCGAAAACCGGAAATCGTCCTCCACGCACCAAGCCGTGAATAAGAGCGGTGATGAATACAGTCTTTCCCGCTCCCGACATTCCGGTGACGCCGAGCCGGATGGTGGGATTGATGAGATGGCTGCCGAATTCCAGCAGCGCCCGGGCACCCATCCAGGTCTGCTCGAGTATCTCAGAAATCGGATCGCTCATACGGTCACTTTTGTTCGTCACTCATATGACGACGCGCGCTCCATACCGCTAGGGCGCAAAATACCGTTTTCTGGAAACGGGGACTTCTGCGTGCAGAGCTAAAGTATGTTCGCTTACTCGCTGAATGCAACGAAACCCGCTGAAATCAATGTTTCCGCAGTTTCGCGTATCTTAACCGCGGTGTCGCGCCTTCATTTCTGCTACTGATCGTAATCGGCCCCATGATCTGCATTGACCCAAAACAACGCGTGTGCCTTGTTGAGTTCATTGACCCGGCCAGGTTGATGCCGAAGAAGAAAAAACTTGGCCTTTGCTGCCCGTTCTAGAATGATTGAGCCTCGACAGAACTCGTCAACCGGAAATCTCGAACGGTCGTGACTTCTGTGACGGTTGGGATTATTTCATCGGGCGTCAGATAAGGATGCAGCATGCATCCCCATAGGATTTTTTATGAGCGAAATAGTCGGTCAAGAAAGACGTCTTGTCACTGCTAGAGCGCTTTTACTTGGCTATCGGATTAATACAGCCGGTCTGGAACGGAAGGATGTACTTTCAACCACACCTTTGGCTTTTCGTGCCGCGCACGATGGCTACGCGGTACTTTTTCGTTATGGTGTTGTGGTTCTCTTCGGCATGTCGCCTCTAGAAGAGGACGAAATTGTACGTCGTCTTGATGGACGTATTACTGGTGCGTTCTCGCGTCGCGAGGGGGATTCGGCTCAAATTGAGATCGCGCCAGATAAGGACGAGCAAATCACTCCCGACGGAAAAATCTTGCTCAGGAAGTTAACGCCGGAGCACGTTCTGATCGTCGCTGATGCAATGGCAACAAATTTGATACTGGCGCACGATGAGCGAAACGTTAGCGCCGTCTTCGACGTCATCGAGCCACTTGCGCGGGAGTTGGCAGAGCACGGCCGTACTCCGGGAGGTCGTCGAACGATCTTGAAACACATTGGGAATGCATTGCTAGTTCAGCACCGGGTCTCTGGCCTTGTAGCCGTAGCAGAAAAGCCTGACGTGCTGTGGGAGCGACCAGACCTCGAGCGTTTCTATAATCGGGTCGAAGATGAATATGAATTGAAGGAACGCGCCGACCTTTTATCTCGTAAGCTCCAAGTGATTTCGGATACAGGTAAGGCTTTGGCCGACATCATCAACACAGAGCGGTCAACGCGTTTAGAGCAGATAATTATTCTCTTGTTATTGCTTGGAACAATTTTTACCGCGTTCCAAATATTTTCTCGCTAGCTAAGGTGCATCTTGTCGCAACCCAAATTATGGTACTCCAATGAATAACCTAAATCCTGGCAAATCTACCGTGCATGCCCGGACAAGACAGCAATTGGGTGAATGGTAGATTCCCGCTTCCCCCATCGCCTGTTGTGCATCGGCTCGCTTCAACGCATCAACGATCTCCACTATGCGATGCAAACGTATTGCGAACCATGCATTCCAATTCGTTGAGCAGCGCCCCGCGCAAGATCAAGTCGGGCGCCCATCCGATAAGCGATCCCCCAAGGTCCCCTGTCATTGATCCTGACAGTTACGGAACGGCCATTATGAGGATTTGTTACCGTCAGTGTCGTCCCGATAGGCCAACTGCGCGCCGCTGCAGTGTTGCCATTCGGATCAAATCTTTCGCCACTAGAAGTGCGCCTTCCAGACGAATATGAACTCGCCAGAAGCTCATGTCCTGTGCATTTGCCAGATGGCTTTACGTACTTATGGACTGAACTCCATCCCGCGGCATTCACCGGTTGCGTTGGGACAATGAACGCAATGCAACACGCGCTCAAAACGAGCGACCACGCAACTAACGATTTCATATGTTGGCCCCTGTTTGGATCTTACCGCCGACCCAATTATGATTTTATACGTCCCCGCTATGCAACCCGTCCAAAAAGTCTTTGCGGTAATCTGATGCAGCGCGTCTTGCCAAGTGCCTGATTCTCTATGGTATGTGCATAAGGCATGCCTGCCTTGCTGCATAGGCCTAACACTCGCGGGTCGCTTAACGCGGTTCGTTAGTCGATATAAGTCCAAGCGAAGAAAAGCAGCACGATTGCCGCCGCACCTATGAGAGTCAGTTGACCCGTCATGTCATGAAAAAGATCAGGATGGCGGCTTTGATTACTCTGTACCGTCATGGGCCGTCCCCCCTAATTGAAACGTCCTCGGGGATTGTTCGTAGATCATATCATTTCAATATGACGGACTCGTATCACGACTTCGGCAACTCCAGCTGCAGCTCGCTTCTCCCTTTAACTCTCGCGGATGTCACAGGAATTTTCTCCTTCAGCCGTGGCGACCGATGATATCAAGCGTCACGGGTGCCAAACCTGAGAAGCCCAATACACGGGCTGCCGCTGGCGTCACGTCAATGACCCGACCAGCCACGAATGGACCGCGGTCGTTAATTCGGACGATTACCGAGCGGCCACTGCGCTGATGAGTGACGCGCACCAGCGTTCCAAATGGAAGAGTTTTGTGAGCAGCTGTCATGCCGTTCGCATCGGCTCTCTCGCCATTTGCGGTCCGGCCTCCGGAATAAATTGAGGCAATTCCAGATTGGGCTTTGGCGACGGACAACGCGCCAATGAAAACGATTGAAAAGCAAAAAGCGGCAACAAGGGTCACACGTGTTCGTTTCACGATAACGGCTTCCTTCCATTTGTTGGGGAGGGCCGCTATGAACGTGATGGGCAGGGCTTTTTCTAATCCAAAAAGAGACTTTTATCGGACGCGGTTTGTGCTCGCGCGCCATTTATTTGTTATTAGTTGCCACGAAGGTAAAAATCAGTTGGCATCCCAACCAATATTTTGTAATAGCGCCCGTCGTTTTAAAAAACATGAAGGAACAATTTGCAATGGCAAGGACTAACAAAAGGAAAGTAACACGCGCGCGATGGACGAAAAAGGACCATCGTGAGCTCAAAGCGCATTCCAAGGCAAGAACACCGGTCGTGCGGATTTCCAAGCAGATGAAGCGAACCATCGGCGCGTTGCGTCAGCAGGCCTTCAAGCTCGGTATCGGCCTCGGTCACGTACGGTGAAAGCTGATTTTCTGATGCAACTGGTCTGGAAAGCCGGCCTCGCGATCATGGCGGGCGCCGCAGTCGCCGCTGCTGTCGCCAATGCTATGACATTGCTGCACTAGGTGACGTTTTAAGTCCCGGTAGCCGCTATGCTGCCGCGGATAAGATGCCGTGTTTCAATGGCATAGCCGCGTCTCACAATTCCAGAGGACACGGCCGGAGTATATGACAATGCACTCCGGCCGCTCTTGTAGCATGGCAATAGGGAGATCAACTCTTTGTCCCTTCGCCATAGTTATTACTGCCTCATTGTG
>Ga0207802_1000018_pt1 | contig 22590 bp, 20 predicted proteins | sample LuqExpMetageno20_FD_187778 | JGI IMG/M metagenome (GOLD analysis project Ga0207802, IMG submission 187778) | Tropical forest soil microbial communities from Luquillo Experimental Forest, Puerto Rico - Sample 20 (SPAdes) | ecosystem: Environmental > Terrestrial > Soil > Tropical forest ... | reverse complement strand
CTGCCGCCGCGTTGACGTCGACGCCTTCGATTTGGTGTCCAGCCTTGATCAGGTTCTGCGCCATCGGCAGACCCATATTCCCGAGACCGATAAATGCTATTCGCGCCATGGTGACCTCCCCAGTCTTTAACACTGTCACGGCGACTGCTCATGCGCCGACTTTAACGCCAGCCACAGATAAAGTACGAGCAAGCCGCCTTCCAAAATTCCGGTCAGCATGCTGCCGCCGAACACCTGCGGAAAAATTATGTCGACAGCCAGCATCGATGCCACCGCGGTGAGCCAGATCACCGCGCCCCAAGCGGCGGCAAGCCAGAGGCCGACGGCGGCAACCAGATCGATCACCGCGAAGAACACCGTCGCGGCCTGCCAGGCGATCGAATGATATTGGAACGCGTCGGCCTCGCCGACACCAATGCCGCAGACGCGCGACCAATGGTAAAGGCCCTTGAGCATCGAAACGCCCGCCATCACACGCAGGAATAAGACCAGCCGTCGTGTCCAACGGGCGACCTCCGGTGCGCCGGACCCCTCCTGCACCGGCTCAAGGCTTTGCAATTCTTCGTGGGCGTAGGGCTCGCTCATGGCAGCACCAACTCTTCGCCGGCGCGCGACGCAAAATGTCGCTCGACCTCCTCCTCGCTCACCGCGGCGAGCGTGGCCGGCTGCCAGCGCGGCTTGTTGTCTTTGTCTACGATCACGGCGCGCACGCCCTCGTAGAAATCATGGGCCTCGATCACGCGCGACACTATGCGGAATTCGGCGCGCATGCACGTCTCGAAGTCCCAATTTTTCCCGCGCCGCACCTGCGCCAACGCGATTTTAAGACTAAGCGGCGATTTGCGACGCATGGTGGCAGCGGTTTTGCCCGCCCATTCGGCATCGCCACTGTCGGAGTCGGCTTCGCGGTCGAGCGCAGAGAGGATGTCCTCCACCCGGTCGCTTGCGAACAGCCGATCAATCACGGCACGCCGCATCATGATCGGGCCTGCCCCGGCCGGTACCGCGAAAGCCGCGAGCACCGCGTCGACAGGGACCGTGCCGCTCAAGTCCTCGAGCAAAGTGGCAAAACGCCGTGAGGGGATGCGATGCGTCGCCAGACCCGCAGCGCACGCGTCGGCAGTGCCGAAACGTTCGCCGGTAAGGGCACAATAGGCGCCGAGCTCGCCCGGCATGCGCGGCAGGAACCAAGTCGCGCCGACGTCCGGGAAGAACCCGATGCCTACCTCCGGCATCGCGAAGGAATAACGGTCACCGGCCGCGCGATGCGAGCCGTGCACTGATACGCCGACGCCGCCGCCCATCACGATGCCGTCGATCAACGCCACATAGGGCTTGCGGTATTTCTTGATCGCTAGGTTAAGCGGATACTCATCGCGCCAGAACTTCAATGCCTCGTCACGGCGGCCGCCTTTGCCTAGGTCGTAGAGATGACGGATGTCGCCGCCGGCGGAAAACGCGCGTCCCTCTGCGGCGGTGATAATGACGCGGGTGATCGCCGCATCATAGACCCAGGCCGCGAGCTGCGCGCGCAAGGCACGCACCATGTCGTGCGTGACGGCATTGAGCGCCTGAGGCCGGTTGAGCGTGATGAGCCCCGCCGTACCGCGCCGCTCGAAGAGGATTTCATCTGCCATGGCTCACTTGGCCGGCGCCCGTTTGCGCAAATACACGAACCAGTAGACGAGGCCCACCAGCCCGCCGCCGCCGATAATGTTGCCAAGCGTCACCGGGATGAGATTGTCGACAAGTCCAGCCCAGGTCAGCGCCGCATAGTTCGCGGACGTGGCCCCAATCTGCGTCCACATCACCGCCGGCGCCCAAGCTTTAATGAACAGGCCAAGCGGAATGAAATACATGTTGGCGACCGAGTGCTCAAAGCCGGCGACCACGAAAGCCGAAACCGGGAACACGATCGCCATTATTTTGTCGGCCGTCGTGCGCGCGCTGTAGGCCAGCCAGACCGCGAGACACACCAGCACATTGCACAATATGCCGAGGAATAGGCCATGCTCGAACGACAATGAGACCTTGTTTGTCGCAATCGTCAGCGCCACACCCGCTACGCTGCCTTTGCCGGAGAGATATTGACCGGAAAGAAATACGATGCCCGCGGTGCCTACCGCACCGATGAAGTTGCCGACATAGACGATCGCCCAAGCGCGCAGCATTTCACGCGGCCTGACCTTGCCCGCCGCCCAAGCCATTACCATCAGATTGTTGCCTGTGAACAGTTCGGCGCCGCCAACCACGACCAGGATCAGGCCGAGGCAGAACACCACGCCCGAGAGAAGCCGGCTCACACCGAAGGGCAGCATACCGTCGACCCCAGCCAGTACTGTCGTCGCGAACATGGCGCCGAGACCGATGAAGGCGCCGGCCAGCACAGCCAGCGCGACGAGACTGAGGAAATCGAGCCGGGTCTTCTGCACGCCGATTGCTTCGGCCTTCAGCGCGATCTCGCGCGGCAGCAAAGCGTCGATGCGATGATCGGAATCCATTCAACCCCCCAGTAATTGGCGGCTAACGATGACGCGCATGATCTCGTTGGTGCCTTCCAAAATCTGATGCACGCGCACGTCGCGCAGCACACGCTCGATTGGATGATCGCGTAGATAGCCATAGCCTCCGTGCAGCTGCAGGCAGCCATTAACCACTTCAAAGCCGGTGTCGGTGGCAAGGCACTTGGCCTGCGCTGCGAGCCGCGTTGCCGTGGGGTCGCCCTCGCCCACCGCCACCGCGGCACGGTGCAGCATCAGCCGCGCGGCATCGAGCTCGATCGCATAATCGGCGATACGGAATTGCAGCGCCTGGAAGTCCGCCAGCCGCGAGCCGAACTGCTTGCGCTCTTTCATATAGGCGATGGTGTGGTCGAGGCAAAATTGCGCGCCGCCGATCGAGCAGGCCCCAATGTTGAGGCGCCCGCCATCGAGCCCTGCCATCGCGATATGAAAGCCGTACCCTTCCACGCCAATGCGGTTCGAAACCGGCACGCGGCAGTTCTCGAATAGCACCATGGCGGTCGGCTGTGTCTTCCAGCCAAGCTTCTTCTCTTGCGCGCCGTAGGAAAGTCCCGGCGTACCCTTCTCCACCACGATGCAAGAGATGCCACGCGGACCCGCTTCGCCGGTGCGCGCCATAACGACATAGATGTCGGACATGCCACCGCCCGAGATGAAGGCTTTCGAGCCGTCGAGGACATAATGGTCGCCGTCGCGCCGGGCATGCGTGGCGAGGCTCGCCGCATCCGAGCCAGAATCCGGCTCAGTCAGGCAGTAGCTCGCGAAATGCTCCATGGTACAGAGCTTCGGCAGGAATTTCTTGCGCGCCGCAGCGTCACCGAAGCCGTCGATCATCCAGGCCGCCATGTTGTGGATCGAGATGTAGGCGGCGGTCGACGTGCAGCCCTGCGCCAGTTCCTCGAAGATCAGCGCGGCGTCGAGCCGCGTCAGCGCCGAGCCGCCGACGTCCTCTTTCACGTAAATGCCGCCGAAACCGAGTGCCGCCGCCTTCCGCAGCGCTTCGACGGGGAAGATCTCGTCCTCATCCCAGGCGCGCGCGTGCGGCATCATTTCCTTTTGCGCAAACTCCCGCGCAGTCGTCTGGAAGGCGCGTTGTTCCTCGGTGAGGTCGAAGTCCATTGTTCACCCGGACGTTGAGCGCCAACCTCGCTAGGATGGATTGCCCGGTCAAGTGGCGAAAACCGGTTCGAGCTTAGAGGTATATCCGGGTAGCGAACGCTGTTTTGAGGCGCTAAAAAGAGGCCTTTGGAGGCTCCCATGGCAATCAAATTCGGCCGCCCATTACAGCAGAAAATCGGCTTTGTGCCACTCGACCCGCAGGCCGCCGAAGGGCAAAGCCCCGCGCTCGACCTCTCCATGCGCATGCGCCGCAACCGGCGTAACGAGTGGACCCGCCGCATGGTGCGGGAGAACCAGATCACCGCTGACGACCTGATCTGGCCGGTGTTCATCATGGACGGCGAGAACGCGCGCGCCCCCGTGCCATCGATGCCCGGCGTCGAACGGCTGTCAGTCGATCAGGCCGTGCGCGAGGCCGAACGCGCTGCCAAACTCAGGATCCCCTGCCTCGCGCTCTTCCCCTACACCGATCCCAAACTGCGCGATGAAACCGGCAGCGAGGCGCTCAATTCCGACAACCTCGTTTGCCGCGCTATCCGCGCGATCAAGAAAGAAGTGTCGGACATCGGCCTGCTGTGCGACGTGGCGCTCGATCCCTTCACCAGCCACGGCCATGACGGACTGCTCAAGGACGGCGAAATCCTCAACGACGAAACTGTCGCCGTGCTGATCAAGCAGGCGTTGGTGCAAGCGGATGCCGGCTGCGACATCATCGCGCCTTCCGACATGATGGACGGTCGCGTCGGCGCTATCCGCAAGGGGCTCGATGCCGCAGGCTTCACCAACGTCTCGATCATGTCCTATTCAGCAAAATATGCCTCAGTCTTCTACGGCCCGTTCCGCGATGCGGTAGGCTCGTCGAAGACGCTCACCGGCGACAAGCGAACGTATCAAATGGATCCGAGCAACACGGATGAGGCGATGCGCGAGGTAGCGCTCGATGTCGCCGAGGGCGCCGACATGCTGATGATCAAGCCCGGTCTGCCCTATCTCGACATCGTGCAGCGTGTCAAAGAAACCTTCGCGATGCCAACCTACGCTTATCAGGTCTCCGGCGAATACGCGATGATTATGGCGGCCGCGCAAAACGGCTGGCTCGACGGTGACCGCGCGATGTGGGAAAGCTTGACCGCCTTCAAGCGCGCGGGCGCCGACGGCGTGCTTACCTATTTCGCGCCGCGCGTCGCCGAACAACTCAGCAAGGGCTGAGCGCCCGTCTTCTTCCTCCGGTCTCCGCTTTTTTCCTGACATCGAGGGGCGATCTCTTGCATGGGTGATTTTGCAGTTGGTCAAGGTGTCTCACGTTTCGAGGACCCGCGGCTGACCCGCGGTGGTGGGCGTTACGTCGATGACATTAAGTTGCCCGGCATGGCCTATGGCGTCGTGCTGCGCTCGCCGCACGCGCACGCCAAGATTAAGTGGATCGACACCGGCGCCGCCAAAACCGCGCCGGGCGTACTCTGCGTGCTTACCGCGGCCGACATCAAGGCGGCCGGCTTCGGAGACCTGCCGGTGCCGGGCGGTTTTAAGCGCCGCGACGGCTCGCCTATGTACAAACCGCGCTACCCGATCCTCGCCGAGGATCGCGTGCGCTGGGTCGGCGACTACGTCGCCTTCGTGGTGGCCGAGTCCATGGCGCAGGCGATGGACGCCGCAGAATTGATACAGGTGGATTTCGAGCCGCTGCCCGCCGTCACCTCGACCGCCGAGGCGCCCAAGCCGGGGGCCCCTCGGGTCTGGGAGGAGTGCCCAGACAATATCTGCTTCGTCGAACTGATCGGCGACAAGGCGGCGACCGATGCCGCCTTCGCCTGCGCCAAGCGCGTGGTCAAGCATACGTTCGTGATCAACCGCGTCACCGCGGCGGCGATGGAGCCGCGCGGTGCCATCGGCGACTACGCCGCCACCGACCGCCGCTACACGCTTTATGCGGCGATGCAGCGGCCGCACACGACGCGCTCCGACCTTGCCAAGGTGCTCAAAGTGCCGGAAAGCAAGCTACGCATAATCACCGGCGACACCGGCGGCAGCTTTGGCATGAAGGCACCGGTGTTCAACGAAACGCCGCTGGTGCTGCTCGCCTCCAAGCTCACCGGCCGGCCGGTAAAATGGATCTCGACGCGCACCGAGGCTTTCTTGAGCGACGCGCAGGGACGCGACAACGTCACCGAGGCCGAGCTCGCGCTCGACGAGTTTGGCATTTTCCTCGGCCTGCGGGTGAAAACAATCGCCTCCATCGGAGCCTATCTGCAGCACGCGATGCCCGCCTTCATGATGAATGCCGGCACGCTGGCCGGCACCTATCGCACGCCGGCAATCCACGTCGATATCACTGGTGTGTTTACCAACTGCAATCCGATCCGGCCCTACCGCGGGAATGGCCGACCCGAAGCGGCCTATGTCATCGAGCGCCTTGTCGATCTCGCCGCGGCAGAGATGGCTCTCGATTCCGCAGAATTGCGCCGGCGCAACTACATTCCGCCCGCCGCCATGCCCTTCAAGACCGGCCTCACCTTCACCTATGACAGCGGCGAGTTCGAGAAGAACATGGACCTGGCGCTGGAACTCGCCCATTACAAAGGCCTCAAGGAGCGCAAGGCCGCGGCGAAGAAGCGCGGCAAGCTGCTCGGTTTCGGTCTCTCCAATACCATCGAGCGCGCCGCTGCGCCGAGCACAGAAGGCGCCGAGGTACGCTTCGACCGCTCCGGCACCGCGACGATGTTCTCCGGCTCGAACAGCCAGGGGCAAGGCCACGAGACCGTGTTCAAGCAGTTGGTCTGCGACCGGCTCGCACTCGACCCGATGGAAACGCAATATATCCAGGGCGATACCGACCTCGTCGCCTACGGCGAAGGCACCGGCGGCTCACGCAGCGCCATCATGGCGGGCTCCGCATTTCTGATTGCGACCGACAAGGTCATCGAAAAGGCGCGCACCATCGCCGCGCACATGCTGAACGTCGAGGTGGCCGATCTGAAGTTCGAAGAGGGCGTGTTCTCGACCAACAAGACCAACCGCACGTTGTCGGTGAAGGAAATCGCCATTGCCTCGCACGATCCCAAGAATTTACCGAAAGGGGTCGAGCCTGGCCTGTTTGCGAGCGGTGTCTACACGGCGCCCGTCAACAACTACCCGAACGGCTGCCATATCTGCGAGCTGGAGATCGACCGCGAAACCGGCAAGGTCGATATCACGCGCTATAGCGTGGTCGACGACTGCGGCACAGTGCTCAATCCGTTGCTGCTGCATGGCCAGGTGCACGGCGGTATTGCGCAAGGCGCCGGCCAGGCACTGATGGAAAACATTCATTTCGATGCTGAGGGCCAGCTCGTCACCGGCTCGTTCATGGACTACGCCATGCCGCACGCGCACGATTTTTGCCACTTCGAGGTGGAAAGCAATCCGGTGCCGACGAAAACCAATCCCCTCGGCGCCAAGGGTGTCGGCGAAGCTGGTTGCGTCGGCGCGCTCCCGGCGGTCGTCAATGCGGTAGTCGACGCGCTCTCCGAATTCGGCGTCAGGCACATCGAGATGCCGGCAACGCCGGAGCGCATCTGGCACGCCATGCAGCGGGAATAGCCGTTCTATTCCATCGCTGCACCGGTTTCGATGCGCACCGGGTGATAGCCGTCGGCGACGAGTGCAACCAAAATATCTTCGGCATGCGAGGCGTCGCGCGTCTCGATCGTGACGTCGAGCTTGGCGCCCTTGGCCGGCACGTCGAGAAATAGCCGGCGGTGATCAACTTCGAGAATGTTGGCACCGAGCGCACCGAGCCGCGTGGCAATAATACCGAGCACGCCCGGCCGATCCGGAATGGTGAGGCGAAACGACACGATCTGGCTCGCTCGCTCGAGCTCGCGCACCATAATGGACGCAAGAATGCGCGGGTCGATGTTGCCGCCGCTCAGTATGAGGCCGACCTTCTTGTCGCGGAAGCGTTCGGGCTTGGCCAGCATGGCGGCGAGGCCCGCGGCGCCCGCGCCTTCCGCCATCGTCTTCTGTAAAGTGAGATAGGCGTTGACCGCGCGTTCGAGCTTCGCCTCGTCTACCAGGATTATTTCGGAAACCAACTCGCGGATGACCGGTAGCGTCAGCTTTCCGACATTCGTGACCGCGATACCTTCCGCCAGCGTCGCGCCGCCGATTGGCTGTTCCTTGCCATGCACCGCGTTCCACACCGACGGATAAAGCGCGGCTTCGGCGCCGACGATTTCAATCTTTGGTTTGAGCGCGCGCGCGGCGATCGCGTTGCCGGCAATCAGGCCGCCGCCGCCAATCGGAATCACCAGCGCGTCGAGATCCTCGATATCCTCTAACATCTCTAAAGCGATTGTGCCCTGCCCAGCGATGATGTGGATGTCGTCGTAAGGATGGACCAGCGTTAGTCCGCGCTCGGCCAAGATTTTTTCGCAGCGCGCTTCGGCTTCCGTCACCGTCTCTCCATCGAGCACCACTTCGGCGCCATGCGAGCGCGTCGCCGCCACTTTCACCGCAGGCGTGGTCACCGGCATCACTATGGTCGCCGGGATGCCGAGTCGAGCCGCGTGATAGGCGACCGCCTGTGAATGATTGCCGGCCGACATCGCAATGACTCCGTGCTCACGCTCGACCGCACCGAGCGACGTCAGCTTGGCCAGCGCGCCGCGTTCCTTGAACGAATTGGTGACCTGAAGGTTCTCGTATTTGACGTACACCTCGGCGCCAGTCAGTGCCGATAGCTTTGGCGCCGGCAGCATAGGCGTACGCAGCACCGCGCCCTGGATCACCCGGCGGGCAGTCTTGATAGCGGCGATTGGGATGCTCACGTACGTCTCCGGCCGACCACCATGCCGCAAGCGCGGCCGGCGTTCTAGCCGGAGACCCTCTTGCGCCAGACCGATTCTTTCTCCATGTCCGTAAGGCAGGCAAGCGCGCGCCTCGAGGGGCTGCCCATGTCGATCGACATACAACCGCACGCCTACGACCCAGTTACGCAGCCAGGGCTGTTCGAGGGAGTGCTCGCACGCCGAGTCGTCGCCTTCATTTTCGACTTCATCATTATCGCGATCCCGGTGGTACTGGCGGCGATGCTGATCTTCGCCTTCGGAGTCGTCACCTTGGGACTCGGCTTCGCGCTCTACTGGATGTTGCCGCCGGCCTCGGTAGTCTGGGCCATCGTCTATTTCGGCCTCACGCTCGGCGGTCCGCGCTCTGCCACTATCGGCATGCGCGTGATGGATTTGGAAATGCGCACCTGGTACGGAGCGCCCGCCTATTTTGTGCTCGGCGCGGTGCACGCGATCGTGTTTTGGTGCACTGTCTCGTTCCTGACGCCGTTCATCCTGCTGGTTGCCTTCTTCAACCAACGCCGGCGTCTGCTGCACGACATTCTGCTCGGTACCGTCATTATTAACAGCCCAGCGCTGGCGGCCATGCGCGGCGCGCCGGCCCGATAAACCCCTTTGACGCGACGCTCGCGCGGCGCGATGCTGTTGGGGAATCGAAAGCAGATAATTGACGGCCTGACGACGTGACCCAGCATTCCCGCGACACCCCACAATTTTATCTGACCGCGCCGTCGCCCTGCCCCTATTTGCATGGCCAGGAGGAGCGCAAGGTGTTCACCCATCTAGTGGGCGACCGGGCGTCCGAACTCAATGACCTGCTTACCCATGGCGGCTTCCGCCGCAGCCAATCGATCGCCTACCGGCCGGCTTGCGAAAGCTGCCGCGCCTGCGTCTCCGTCCGCGTGGTAACGAAGGATTTCCAGCCGTCGCGCAACATGCGCCGCATCGCTGAGCGTAATAGTGACCTTGTCGGCGAGATGCACTCGCCGGCGCCGACCTCCGAGCAATATTCGGTGTTCCGCGCTTACCTCGACACCCGCCACCGCGACGGGGGCATGGCCGATATGACCGTGCTCGACTACGCCATGATGATCGAGGACAGCCATGTCGACACGCGGCTGGTCGAATATCGCTGGCGCGAATCAGGTGGTGGCGGCAAAGGCCGCAGCGCCAGGCAACTGCTTGCGGTCGCGCTCACCGACGTGCTCAGCGATGGGCTATCGATGGTCTATTCGTTTTTTGATCCGGAAGCCGGCGAGCGTTCACTCGGCACCTACATGATCCTCGATCACATCGCCCGCGCCAAAGCGATGGGGCTCGCCTACGTCTATCTCGGCTATTGGGTGCCCGGCTCGCGCAAGATGGATTATAAAGGCCGCTTCCTGCCGCAGGAACGGCTCCTACCATCAGGCTGGAGCCGTGTGGAAAAGTAGCGCTATTTCAGCCCCGGGATCGGCACTCCGAAGGTCTGCAGCAACAGAAAACCATTAAGCAACATCACTAGCCCGGTTGCGAGCACAGCCGCGACGCGGGTGATTGTACTATTAACGAATCTGCCCATGATGTCGGCGCGCGCCGTGAAGATCAGCAGCGCGATCATCGGCAGCGGCAATACAATTGATAGCACTACCTGGCTGACAACCAGCGCCATGGTCGCATTCACGCCGTAGGCCACCACCACGAAGGCCGGCAGCATCGTCACTAGGCGGCGCAGCCAGATCGGAATGCGGAAACCTACGAATCCCTGCATGATCAACTGCCCGGCCATTGTGCCGACCACCGAGCTCGAGACACCCGAGGCGATGAGCGATAGCAGGAAGATCCCAGCCGCGCCAATGCCGAGCAAAGGCGCCAGCGTATAGTAAGCGGTCTCAATCTCCGACACGTCGCTGTGGCCGGAATGAAACGCCCCGGAGGCCATCATTACCATCGCCATATTGACAAGTCCCGCGACCGTCAGCGCCACCACCACCTCGACATTGGAGATGCGCACCAGCCTTTGACACTGTTGATGGTCGCGCGCCGGTGTGCGCGATTGCGTTAGGCCGGAGTGCAGATAGACAGCATGCGGCATCACCGTCGCACCGATGATGCCGACCGAGATCAGTAGCGCTTCCGCGTCGGGGATTTGCGGGAACACCGAATGAACGGCCGCCGCACGCCAGTCGACTGGCACGATGAAGACTTCGATCAGATAACAAAGACCGATGAGGGCGACGAGACTGCTGATGATCAGCTCGATCGGGCGGAACCCGCGGTTTTCCACCAGCAGGATCGCGTAGGTGATCGCGGCGGTGATCCCCATGCCGGCGATAAGCGGCATCTGGAACAAAAGCGCCAGGCCCAACGCCCCGCCGAGAAATTCGGCAAGATCGGTTGCCATGGCCCCAATCTCGCTCACCACCCACATCCCGATAACGACCCATTTGGGGAAATGGTCGCGGCACATCTCAGCGAGATTGCGGCCGGTGACGATGCCGAGTTTAGCCGACAGCGCCTGAAACAGCATAGCGATAACATTGGCGAGCAGTACCACCCACAACAGGCTGTAGCCGTATTTTGCGCCAGCCTGGATGTTCGTCGCGAAATTGCCGGGGTCCATGTAGGCGATCGAGGCGACGATCGCCGGGCCGGCGAAGGCGATATAAGAGCCGAGGCCTCGTCTCTTGCCGCTGAGGATGTCCTGCGCTGCCTCGACGGTGCGCTCGGTCACTGATTTTGGCTGCTTTACCCAGGCGTCCATCACGCTTAAGTCTTTCGTCCCTCATCAGAAAAGAGCATTGCGTTCTGTCAAATTAGCTCTCTTGCACATAACTTGCAATTGCAACTCCAGCGATTGTCGCAAGGTTCGGGGATACCAGGCGGCAATCCTCGAGAAATCAGAACGCTCGCTACCTGACTATTCCTCGTCCTCGCCGCTGCCCTTGGCACCCGACGCGCCGCGAAATTTGTTGTTCTTCGGAAAGCCGCGAGGAACGATACGACCAGCATCAGCGCGGTTGCCGTGCCATTCCTTCAGCTCGCTCATCGGCGAGGTGAAGTTGCGGCCAGCGCCGTCGGTCCAGGTCAGTCCCTCGGCCGCCTTAAAGGTCGCGATGTCGGAGAGCCCCTTCTCCCTGTAGCGTTGCAGCCTTACGCCCCGCCCGCGCGTCATTTCAGGCACCTGGTCGATCGAGAAAATGACCATTTTGCGGTTGGCGCCGACCGCCGCGATCAGTTCGCCATCAACAGTTGCCATCGCCACCGCCTTGTCGGGCGTTTTCAGGTTGAGCACCTGCTTGCCCTTGCGCGTGGTGCCGAGCACCTCGTCTTCCGACACCACGAAGCCATTGCCGCCATAGCTCGCCACCAAAAACTTGCGGCCACCCTGGTAAGCGAGCGCGGCTACTACGTCGGCGTCCTGCTCGAGATCGAAATAGAGTCGCACCGGCTCGCCATGTCCGCGCCCGCCCGGCAGTTTCGAGGCATCGAGCGTGTAGAACTTGCCGTTACCGGCGAAGATCAGAATCTTCGCGGTGCTTTCGGTCAGGAACGCGAATTTCAATGAGTCGTCTGCCTTAAACGAAAGCCCCGAGAAATCGCTGACGTGGCCACGCAAGGCACGGATCCAGCCCTTCTCCGAAACGACGACCGTGATCGCCTCGCGCACCACCATCGCCTCCTCGATTGCCGCCTCGTCGTGCTCGGGGGCCTCGGCATAGGTCGTGCGGCGGGCGCCGATATCGGTCTTCGGGCCGAAGGCAGCGCGGAGTTCCTTAATTTGCGCCGCGATCTTTTTCCATTGCTGCGGCGTCGATCCGATGAGGCTTTTGATCTTGGTGCGCTCCTCGCGCAGCGCTTTGTCCTCGGTCTTGATCTCCATCTCCTCAAGCTTGCGCAAGTTGCGCAGGCGCATGTTGAGGATAGCGTCGGCCTGAACCTCGGAAAGCTTGAAGGTCTTTATCAAGAACGGCTTCGGCTCATCCTCACGCCGTACGATCTTGATGACCTTGTCGAGGTTGAGATAGGCCACCAGCAAGCCGCCGAGCACCTCTAGGCGGTGCTCGATTTCGGCAAGCCGGTGCTTGGAGCGGCGAAGCAATACCTCGCGTCGGTGATCGAGCCATTCGCGCAAAGCCTCGGCGAGGCCAACCACGCATGGGATCCGCCCCTTCACCAGCACGTTCATGTTAAATGGAACGCGGCTCTCGAGCTCGGTGAGCTTGAACAGCGATTCCATCAGCAGGCCGGCATCGACAGTGCGGGAACGCGGCTCGATGACGAGCCGCAGGTCCTCTGCCGATTCATCGCGCACGTCGGCGATGAGCGGCAGCTTCTTCTCGTTGATCAGCTCAGCAAGCTTTTCGACTAGCCGTGACTTCTGAACCAGCCAGGGAATTTCGGTGATTACGATGATATAAGTGCCGCGCCCGGTATCCTCGGTCTCCCAGCGCGCGCGCACGCGGAATGAGCCGCGCCCGGTGGTGTAAGCCTCAGCGATCTCCGAGGGCTTATCGACGACCACGCCGCCGGTCGGGAAATCAGGTCCCTTGACGTATTTGAGCAGCGTACGGCTCCGTGCGTTCGGATTGTCGATCAGGAAGAGTGCCGCGTCGCACAGCTCGGCGACGTTATGCGGCGGGATCGAGGTCGCCATGCCGACCGCAATGCCTTGCGAGCCGTTCGCCAGCAGATTGGGGAATGCGCCCGGAAGAACTACCGGCTCCTGATTGGTGCCGTCATAGGTCGGGCGGAAGTCGACCGCGTCCTCGTCGATGCCCTCGAGCAACAGTCGCGCGACGTCGGTCATGCGCGCTTCGGTGTAGCGCATGGCGGCGGCGTTATCGCCGTCGATATTGCCGAAATTGCCCTGCCCGTCGATCAGCGGATAGCGCTGCGCAAAATCCTGCGACAGCCGCACCAGCGCGTCGTAGATCGCCTGGTCGCCGTGCGGATGGAAATTGCCCATCACGTCCCCGACCACCTTTGCCGACTTCTTGAAGGCCGCATTGGGCTCGAGCCGCAAAATGCGCATGCCATAGAGGATGCGGCGATGGACGGGCTTGAGGCCATCGCGAGCGTCCGGCAGCGCCCGGTTCATGATGGTGGAGAGCGCGTAGGCGAGGTAGCGTTTCTCCAACGCCTCGCGCAGCCCGACTTCCTCGACCTGGCCTTTGTCCGGGGGAATCAGTCTCTTGCTCATGCCTGATAGCTACTGCGTCATCCTGGCATGAACAAGCAAGGAAGAGCCTACTGGCTATCTTTTGCAAACTTGCCGCCCTGGCTGCAGAACATAGCGCCCCGGAGGAACCCGGCCATGACGTTTCGCAAGCGCTCTCCGATTGCCTGAGGAGCCACATTGAGTGGCCCCGGGGAATTAGTTTGGTGCTGGAGACGGCAGCCGCACCGACAAGATGGTGAAGGCATTCGGGCCCTTGCCCGACGATATTCGGGACATCGCGTTCTAGACAGCCTCGGCACTGCGCGGCCCGCGCAGGATCGCCGTGACGAAATGCGCCCGTTCGTCGGACAGCGTCAACCCGCGCGGCTCGAGCACATGGCGCGCCAGGAAAAAGCCGGTGAGCACGAAGCCGTCGGCGACATCGTTGCCGGCCGGCTCGATCTCGCGGTCGCACAGAAAAGCGGGCAGCCGCAGCATCTTGTCCGCCCAGGGCGCGCCGGCCTCGCGCGACACCGCCCGCCCCGATTTCGGCGATACATAGATCAGATCATCTCGCGCGCCGGTCGCCACGCACTGCGCAAGATCGAGCCCAAAACCGAGCTCCGACAAGAGCTGCAACTCGAAACGCGCCACCATCGGTGCGGCGACGCCGGCGTCATCGAGCCGATCGAGGATTTCATCGAGCGCCGCATGCAGGCCGCCATGCGGATCGCGTTCGGGCAGCAGTCGCATCAGTGCCGCAAGATGGCCGATGCCATAGACCGCATGCGGTGTGGCGAAGAAATTCGCCGCACGTAGCTTGAGGCCTTCCACCGTGTAATTGCCGAGATGCTCGTCGAGCCGCGCCCGCCAAGTCGCACTCAAGCTGTTGCCGGGCTGCAAGATCGGCTTGAGTCGGGAGCCCGCGCCGCCGCGCACTAGCCCGAGATGACGGCCATGCTCGCGCGTCATCAGCTCCAAAATGGCGTTGCTCTCTCCATGGCGCTTGGCACCGAGTACAATGCCTTCATCGGTCCATTGCATGGTTTCTGTCCTTACTCCGCGAATCGGAGCAATCACAACAACCCAAGGATCACTCCTTCGGAAACTCCAGCCCCATGGCCCGGTAGCGCTCGGGTTCTTCGCCCCAGCCCTCACGCACCTTGACGAACAGGAAAAGGTGCACCTTGGCGTCGGAGATCGCCGCTATCTCCCTCCGCGCCGCCTCGCCGATGGACTTGATGGTCGCCCCACCCTTACCGAGCACGATCTTGCGCTGGCTTTTGCGCTCCACATAGATCGTCTGCTCGATGCGGATGTCGCCGTGGCGCAGTTCCTTCCATAGATCGGTCTCCACCGTCGAGTGGTAGGGCAGTTCCTGATGTAGCCGCTCGAACAGTTTCTCGCGCGTTATCTCAGCCGCCAGTTGGCGCATCGGCGCTTCCGACATCTGGTCGGCCGGGTAGAGCCACGGACCTAGCGCCATGTGCGCCGCGAGCCACTTCTTGAGGTCGCCGACGCCATCGCCGGTGAGAGCCGAGATCAGGAAAGTCGCATCGAAGCTCGCCTTCTCGTTGCCCGCCTTCGCGAGCGCCAGCAGCGTCTCGCGTGGCACTAGGTCGATCTTGTTGAGGGTCAAGATCTTTGGAGCCTTCACCTCACCGAGCCGGCCGAGGATCGCCTCGGCTTCCTCCTCGATCCCCCTGCGCGCGTCTATGAGCACGCTGACTAGATCGGCGTCATGCGCCCCGTTCCAGGCCGTTGTCACCATGGCGCGATCGAGCCGTCGACGCGGCGAGAAAATCCCCGGTGTGTCGACAAAGACGAGTTGCGCACTGCCCTCGACCGCGATGCCGCGGATCAAAGCGCGCGTCGTCTGCACCTTGCGCGAAACGATGGTGACCTTGGAACCGACCAGCGCGTTGAGCAGCGTCGATTTGCCGGCATTGGGCGCCCCGATCAACGCGACGAAGCCGCAGCGGGTCTCGCCCTCAGGCATCGAGCTTGTCCGCTGCCACACCGACGCGCGTCAGCATAGCTGCCGCGGCGGCTTGCTCGGCCGCGCGCTTGGAGGAGCCGAGCCCCTCCGCCGGCGGCCGGTCGGGCAGTACCACGGCGACGTGGAATTCAGGATCGTGGTGCGGACCGGTACGCGCAAGTTCGCGATAGGCCGGCGTCGGTAGCCCGCGCGCCTGCGCCCATTCCTGCAGCATGGTCTTGGGATCGCGTAGCGGCCGCAACGGCTTGAGCATGCGCTCCTTCCAGAACCGACCGACCAGTTCCTCGGCCGCCATATAGCCGCCGTCGGAATAGACCGCCCCTACCAGCGCCTCGCAGGCGTCGGCCAGGATAGTGGCGCGCAAGCGCCCGCCGGCGTGTGACTCCGAATTTCCGAGCTTGAGGGCGCTGCCAAGGTCCATGGCGCGCGCGACCTCCGCGCAGGTTTCCTTACGCACCAGATCTGCGAGCCTTCGCGACAGCTCGCCTTCGTTCGCCCTGGGAAAGGCGCGATAGAGCATGTCGGAGATCACCAGGCCGAGCACGTGATCTCCGAGAAATTCCAGTCGCTGGTAGCTGTTGACGCGCGTAGCACCGCCCGACAGGGCGGAGATATGCGTAAGCGCCCGTTCCAACAGGGCCTTGTCGCGGAATCCGTAGCCGATCCGCTGTTCGAGCGCCGCTCTGTCCTTGGCCTTGCGGCTCATCGCACAATCGTGAACAACCTATTCCAGCGCACCGAGAATGGCCAACGCCAGAACTCCCAGGCACGCTCGCCTTCATAGACCGAGAAGAAGATGATCTGTGCCTTGCCCACGATATTTTCGAATGGAACGTAGCCGACCTGCGACAGAAAACGGCTGTCGGTCGAATTGTCGCGGTTGTCGCCCATCATAAAATAATGGCCGTCCGGCACCGTGTAGACCTGCGTGTTGTCGGCAAAGCCGTTCTCCACGAGGTCGAGCGTGTAATAGCTCACGCCATTCGGCAGCGTCTCCTTCCAGCGCTTAACCGGCGTCGCACGCGTGCCCTCCTCGGTCTCGATGAAGGCTGGCGCCGGCTCGCGCTTGACCGCCGTCCCGTTGATGTACACGACCCCGTCGATGACCTGGATCTTGTCGCCGGGCAGTCCGATCACGCGCTTGATGTAGTCGGTCGACGGGTCCTTCGGCAGGCGGAACACCACCACGTCGCCGCGCTCGGGCGTCAGGCTGCCCGGAATGCGCCCAGAGAAGATCGGCGGCGACAGCGGCAGTGAGTAATGGCTGTAGCCATAGGAATATTTCGACACAAACAGATAGTCGCCGACCAGCAGCGTCGCCTTCATCGAGCCGGAGGGAATGTTGAACGGCTGAAACAGAAAGGTGCGGATCACCAACGCGATGATCAGCGCATGAAAAACGACACGGATTGTCTCGGCAAAGCCGCCTTCTTTCCGTTTTGCTCCGGATGTCACACTCATTGGCCTCTCATCCCGACGCTCCCCGCGCCCTTGTAGCGGCTGCCCCTTTAGAGCGCAATCAAGAACGCCGACGCAGTTGTGTAAGCAATTGGTTGGATTTATTTTTCTCGCCTCAGCCAGACGTGCGCGGCAACGCCGTTATGATTACGATGGCCTGCGCGCTCGGCCCCTCGTCGGTGAGTGAAACGTCGATGCGGGCCTCGCAGCCTGGAGGCGTGATGTCCTGCAGCCGCTTAAGCGCGCCACCGGTTAGCTTCATGGTGGGCCGCCCCGAAGGCAGATTGACCACGCCCATATCGCGCCAAAATACGCCGTTGCGGAAACCCGTGCCGAGCGCCTTCGAGCAGGCCTCCTTGGCGGCGAAGCGCTTGGCGTAGGTCTCGATCCGGTTGGCGCGCTTGTCGGCCTTGGTGCGCTCCACCGGCGTATAGATACGCGATAGGAAGCGCTCGCCGTAGCGCTCGATCGACTTTTCGATCCGCCGCACGTCCACCATGTCGGAGCCGAGCCCGATAATCATGACGCGCGCGCCTTAACTCTGCCGCGGTCCAACGCCGCGCGCATAAACCTCACGGTTTCTGCCAGCCCCTCGAACACCGCTTCGCCCACCAGGAAATGCCCAATATTGAGCTCCACAACCTGCGGCAACGCCGCGATTATCTCAGCGCTGGCATAATCGAGGCCGTGGCCCGCATGCACTTCCAGCCCCAGACTCTTGGCGAGCACAGCGCCGGCACGAATAAGCTCCCACTCCGCCTTAGCCTCCGCCGCGCGTCCTTGGGCCAGCGCGTCGCACCACGATCCCGTGTGTATCTCGATGGCCGGCGCGCCCAACTCGACTGCCGACTCGACCTGCGCGGGCGCCGCGCCGATGAACAGCGAGACCCGGATACCCGCGTGCTTGAGCGCGTGCACGACGGGCCGCAGCTGTGCCTCGTGCTTGACCGCATCGAGGCCGCCCTCGGTGGTGCGCTCGGTGCGTTTCTCCGGCACGAGGCAGACCGCGTGTGGCCTGGTCTTAAGCGCAATGGCCACCATCTCGTCGGTCGCCGCCATCTCGAAGTTGAGCGGCTTGTCGATCTCGGCCTTCAGCCGCGCGATATCGTCGTCGCGGATGTGTCGACGGTCCTCGCGCAGATGCGCGGTGATGCCATCTGCGCCGGCCGAGATGGCAAGCTTCGCTGCGCGCACCGGATCGGGATGGCGCCCGCCGCGCGCATTGCGGATGGTGGCGACGTGGTCGACGTTGACGCCCAGGCGCAGGCGTGGCGCGGCCATTTATCTAAACCCGTTTATCTAACCGTTGACCCGTTCCGCCTTAGCCACCACCGGCTTTGCGCGCAACTGCGCGATGATCGCGTTGAGATGCTTGAGGTCATAGACCTCTAAATCGATCTGCACATCGGTGAAATCGGGCGCTCGCCGCGTCATGCGGATGTTGTCGATATTTCCGTCATGCTCGGCGATCACCTGCGCGATCTGCGCAAGCGAGCCAGGCTCGTTAACCGACTGCACGGCGACGCGCGCCGGGAAGCGCCGCGGAGTGGTCTCTTCGTCGTCCCAGCGCACGTCCAGCCAGCGTTCCGGCTGGTCCTCAAACTCGGTGAGCGCTGGGGAATGGATCGGATAAATCGTGATGCCCTCACCCGGCGTTACAATGCCGACGATACGGTCGCCCGGCACCGCGCCGCCATCGGGCGCAAAGCGCACCGGCAGATCGCTGTTGATGCCGCGGATCGGGATCGCTGGCCCAGTCGCGTCCGGCACCCTGAACTTCACCGAGGTGAGCTTCTTCAGGCCGAACCAGCCACTTTCCAATTTGCGCTTCACCGCCATCGCAGCGGCGCGCTCTTCCTTGTAATCAGGATACATGGCGCGGGCAACGTCGGAGGCCTTCAATTCGCTGCGTCCGACCGCCGCCATCACCTCTTCCACCGATGAGCGCGCGAGCCGCGGCAGGGCGCCGGTTAGTTTCTCGTCCGAATAGGCGATCTTGGCGCGCTGGAACAGACGTTCGACGATGCGCCTTCCGAGCCCGGTATATTGCCGACGCACAGCGCTACGGGTTGCACGCCGGATCGCGGCGCGCGCCTTGCCCGTGACCACGATCGACTCCCAAGCGGCCGGGGGCGCGACCTGCGCCTTCGAGGTGAGGATTTCGACCTCGTCGCCATTGACGATTTCCGAGCCCAGCGGCGCGATTTGGCCATTTATCCTGCAGCCAACCGCCGTGTTGCCCACATCGGTATGCACCGCGTAGGCGAAGTCGATCGGCGTCGCCTTGCGCGGCAAGGCGATCAGCTTGCCCTTCGGTGTGAAGCAGAATACCTGGTCGTGGAACAGCTCGAGCTTGGTGTGCTCAAGGAACTCCTCCGGATTCGAGCCTTCCGCCAGCAGTTCGATGGTGCGGCGCAGCCAAGCATAGGCGCTCGATTCGCGCGACAGCAATTCAGTCGGCGAACCGACGGTGTCCTTGTAGAGCGCGTGCGCGGCGATGCCGTATTCGGCAAGCTCATGCATCTCTGTGGTGCGGATTTGCAGCTCGACACGCTGCTTGCCTGGGCCGATCACCGTGGTGTGGATCGAACGGTAGTCGTTCGCCTTCGGCGTCGAGACGTAGTCCTTAAATCTTCCGGGCACCACCGGCCAGGTCGTGTGCACGATACCTAGCGCCTCGTAACATTCGGCCACCGTCTTCACGATCACGCGGAAGCCGAGGATGTCGGAGAGCTGCTCAAAGCCGATCGATTTGCGCTCCATCTTGCGCCAGATCGAATATGCGCGTTTGCGCCGCCCCATCACCCTGGCCTTAATGCCCCGGTCGGCGAGTTTCTTGGTGAGCTGCTGCTCGATTTCGGTGATCAGCTTTTCGCTGCGGTCGGCAAGCTTGTTCAGCCGTTCGGTGACGACGCTGTAGGCTTCCGGATAAAGCTCGCGAAACGCCAGATCGTCTAGCTCCTCGCGCATCGCATGCATGCCCATGCGGCCGGCGAGCGGCGCGTAGATTTCCAGCGTCTCCTCAGCGGCGCGGCGACGCGATTCAACGGGCATGTAATTGAGCGTGCGCATGTTGTGCAGCCGGTCGGCGAGCTTGATCAGTAAGACGCGCACATCGTCGGCGATTGCCAGCAGAAGCTTGCGTAGATTTTCCGCCTGCTTGGCTTCCTTGGTGACCAGATCGAGCTTCTTCAGTTTGGTCAGGCCGTCGACGAGCGTGCCAATATCGCGCCCGAACAGGTTGTCGATCTCGCTGCGCGTCGTTGCGGTATCCTCAATAGTGTCATGCAAAAGAGCGGCGGCGATCGTGGCGTCGTCGAGCTTCAGGTCCGTGAGAATCGCGGCGACCTCGATCGGGTGGGAAAAATACGGATCGCCCGAGGCGCGCCGTTGCTCGCCGTGTGCCTTCATGGCGTAGACGTAGGCTCGGTTGAGCAGCGCCTCGTTGGTGTTCGGATTGTAGCGGCGCACCCCTTCGATCAGGTCGTATTGCCGCATCATCGGCGGCTTGCTGCGGGATTGGGACGGCTTTTCAAGCGATTGCGGCGCCGCGACGAGCCGTTCAAGCGGCGCCCGGGTTGGCGACTGCTTCTGCATCCGCGGAAGATCTGAGCGCCTGCGCGCCATGGTCGAACCTTGCAAAGTCGAATCTGCCTCAGAAACCGCTTTGATCGCTGTTTCTAGCATAGATATCACGACATTTCCTTGCTGCCGCAAGGGTTTGCCTGTTTGGTTGCCGAAAAGCCAACGGCCCGGCGCAAGCGCCGGGCCGTCAAGCGAAAACTGCGATGAAGACCTACTCGGCCTCCTCTTCTGGCGGCTCCTCTGGCGGCGCCAGACCCTCGAGACCCTTGAGCAATTCCTCTTCCGTCATGCGCTCGGTGGTCACCTCGGTATCATCGGAATCGACGCTGGTGCCGGCACCGGCGCCGATCAGCGGCACCTCGGGCTCTGGCTCGTCCACCTCAACATATTTCTGCAAGCTGTGGATCAGGTCTTCCTTGAGGTCGCCAGGCGATACCGTGGTATCGGCAATCTCGCGCAGCGCTACGACCGGGTTCTTATCGTTGTCGCGCTCCACAGTGATCTGCGACCCCGAAGAGATCATGCGCGCCCGGTGGCTCGCCAGAAGAACGAGATCGAAGCGGTTCTCAACCTTATCAATGCAGTCTTCTACGGTGACACGGGCCATCGGCTCGCCACTCCTTTAAGTGGAACTTTGATGATTTCGGCCGTTAGGTAACCCGTGTCGGGCGAAAGTTCAAGCATATTTGTCTTGGTTTGGCCGCACGGCTCTGTTACCGAGAGCCCTGCAAGCAGGCCGACCAGCGGACATTAGCGGAAACGGCGTGATTGCGTGGGTGCTGGACGAATTGCTCGAAAGCGCCTTCAACTTTGTTAACGCCGATTCAAGGCACCGCTCCACGCTCCTCGCGCGCGGGGGCGGCTGCGGTACCGGAATTGAGTTTTACGGCTGCGAGCATCGAGAGAGACCCCATGACAGCACCCGGCGAAAAAATTGCTATGTTTATTGACGGCGCCAACCTCTACGCCACCGCTAAATCGCTCGGTTTCGATATCGATTACAAGAAGCTCTTACGCGAGTTCCAGTCGCGCGGTTATTTGCTGCGCGCCTTCTATTACACGGCGGTGATCGAAGATCAGGAATATTCCTCGATCCGTCCGTTGATCGACTGGCTCGACTACAACGGCTACTCCGTCGTCACCAAGGCGACCAAGGAATTCGTCGACCAGACCGGACGCCGCAAGGTGAAAGGCAACATGGACATCGAACTGGCGGTCGACGCCATGGAAATCGCCGGCCATATCGACCACATGGTCCTCTTCTCCGGCGACGGCGACTTCCGCTCGCTGGTTGAGGCCGTGCAGCGGCGCGGCGTCCGCGTGACCGTGATCTCCACTATCGCGACGCAGCCGCCGATGGTGGCCGATGAATTGCGCCGCCAGGCCGACGTCTTTACCGACATCGTCACGCTACAGAGCAAGATCGGCCGCGAACCGTCGGAGCGTGTACCCCGTGAACCGCGCTCACCTCGCGAGGAGCGCGATCCGGGACAGCACACTCCGCAGTTCCTACAACGTTCATCGGCACCGCAGCGGGCCGACGCGGAAGTTGGCGCCGAAGACGACGAATTCGACCTCGAATAGGCCGCCGCCATGGCAGACGACGGCAAGCCCGGACGCGATTGCGCGCGCTGTCCCCGGCTGGCTGCATTCCGCAAGAAATGGCGCGCCGTACATCCGACCTGGTTCAATGCGCCGGTCCCTTCCTTTGGCCCGCTCGGCGCCCGCGTTCTGATCATCGGTCTGGCCCCCGGGCTGCAAGGTGCCAATCGTACCGGCCGTCCTTTCACTGGCGATTACGCCGGCGTGCTGCTTTACGAGACGCTGATTCGCTACGGCTTCGCGCGCGGCACTTACGCCGCGCATCCCGACGACGGACTGGAACTGGTCGATTGCCGCGTTACCAATGCGGTGCGTTGCCTACCGCCGGAAAACAAG
>Ga0207802_1000010_pt1 | contig 25672 bp, 24 predicted proteins | sample LuqExpMetageno20_FD_187778 | JGI IMG/M metagenome (GOLD analysis project Ga0207802, IMG submission 187778) | Tropical forest soil microbial communities from Luquillo Experimental Forest, Puerto Rico - Sample 20 (SPAdes) | ecosystem: Environmental > Terrestrial > Soil > Tropical forest ... | reverse complement strand
GGGTTCCCTAACATTACCTAATAAAATACCCCGACACTCTCCACTGGCCGTCTTTGTCGAGAGTCGGAGTAATGGTCTCCACCGCCGACCGTTTGTTCTCGAATGAAGTATCATATTGAATGACCACGTACTCGCCATCCGGTGCGCCTGGTAAAGACGTTTCATACTGCGTGCGCTTCAATTTGCGCGATATCACCTTCCCCAATGGACCTCGTGCCGCCCGGACCTTTTGCAGCCAATCCTCTTTGGTAATCGCCAGCTTGAATATACTTGCTGCCTCGTCATAACCGGCAGCGTAATCACCTTTGTCGACAACCGCCAACCAACTCTCCGCGCCCTTTTTTGCCGCTTCATTTTTGTCTTGCGCCATCGCAATCGCCCCGACCAACGAGCAGATAATTGTAAACGTCATCATTAATCGCTTTATCACTGGTTTGCTCCTCAGTGGGGCCACTACTATAGCTGCTGCGTAGGCTTGATCGCATGGTAGCCTTCGTAATCATAATGTAACCGCTTAAGGAATAGCCGATTGAGCTATTTTTTCTACTCTCACTAAGGCCCAAAATCAGAAAGCACGCCCTCCTCGGCGGTCTTGAGCGCATAGCGCAGAACGTAGAGCTCAGCCAGCGCCAAAGGCGGCGAGCGCTGTCACAGAAATGAAATATGATCGGGGTTTAGTGGGGCTGCGCGGCCAAAGCACATTATGGAGAAAAAGCCGATGTCAAAGAAAGCTGCAGAACACCATAAGAAAGCCTCAGAACATCTTACACACGCTGCCCGCCACCACGGCGAGGCGGCCAAACACCACGAGGCCGGACTTCACGAAAAGGCGGCGCACCACGCTCACACAGCGAGGGCCCACGCCATCCACGCCAGAGGGCACGCAGAAGAGGCAGTAAAGGCTCACGCCGAGGAACACGGAAAAAAATAACTTCCTAGATATATTTGATCAGACCTGCAAAGGGTGGCCCCTAGAAGCCACCTTTCTTTTGAAGACTGGCCGAATTTTGGTTATCGGCGGTTTGGGCTATTTGTTTGGTGTGGCCGGCGCAGCCGTTGGTTTCGGCTTAACGCTGTGAGCTCTGTCAGCAAAGTGTTTGGCGGACATCCTGATCGTCAACGCCTGGTTCATGCCGAAGTGCAACATGCACTCGTCGGGATGTCGGGGATCTTGAATGATGTATAGTACCGCGTCAGCATTGGCCTGATAATTATCACCCGCCGGTGACTGAACATGTATGAATTTTGCCATGGCTTACCCCTCCATAGTGGGCGGAAATCTCTATCATACCACCTAGGCTTGTTCCCCTGATCAGGAGGGCTGCTTGAGCGACGACCCCTACAAGGTGCTTGGCGTCAAAAAAGATGCAACAGCAGAGGAAATCCAAAAGGCCTACCGTCGTCTGGCAAAAAAGCTGCACCCCGACCTCAATCCCAGCAACAAGCAAGCTGAGGAACAATTCAAGGTGGTTTCCGCAGCCTATGATCTCCTGAGCGATCCGCAAAAACGCGCGCGTTTCGACCGTGGTGAGATCGACGCTTCAGGCCAGGAGCGACCGCAGCACCGTTTTTATCGGGACTTCGCCGATACGGCTGAGCACCCGTATGCATCATCCGAAGGATTTTCAGACCTTGCGGAGGAGAACCTCTTTTCCGACCTTTTTCGTCGCGACGGCCACATCAATATCAAAATGCGTGGCCAGGACGTACACTATCGTCTGCCCGTCGAATTCCTGGAAGCCATCAACGGCGCGATCCGTCGGATCACCCTGTCGGATGGCTCGACGGTTGACGTCACGATACCGGCAGGCGCTCGCGATGGGCAGTTGCTGCGCCTCGCCGGCAAGGGTGGTGTCGGCATTGGTGGCGGGCTGCCCGGCGATGCCTTTGTCGAAATCCACGTCAAGCCTCACCCTTATTTTAGACGCAAGGGCAACGACATTCACGTCGAATTGCCGGTTTCGCTCGGTGAAGCTGTGCTCGGTGGCAAGATAGCGGTGCCAACCACCTCGGGCACCGTGACAATGACCGTGCCAAAGAACTCCAACACTGGCACGGTGCTTCGTCTCCGGGGCAAAGGCATCCTGCGACCGGATGGTACGCGTGGTGATGAATATGTCACGCTGACGGTCGTCCTACCTGAAGCGCCGGATCCGGAGCTGGAAGCGTTCGTATCGCGCTGGGGTGCAGGCAAGGAACATAATCCGCGGCGCGCGATGGAGGCATGAATGCTCGATATCGAGGAATTTCTTGTTCGTGCCGAGCTCACGAGCAACGTTGTTGAGGCCTGGATCGAGGCCGGCTGGTTACGGCCGCGACGGTCAGAGCATGGTGCAGCCTTTTCCGCGATCGATATCGCCAGGGCACAGTTGATCCGCGATCTCAAGGAAGATTTGGGAGTCAATGACGAAGGCATCCCCATTATCCTCGACCTTATCGACCAAACGCACGGACTTCGGCGAGCATTGCGCGAACTGTGCCAGGCGGTCGGTGAACAACCGAGCGAATTAAAGCAACGTATTCTCACCGAAGTCCGCCGCCGTCGACCAATTTTGCCAAACAGCCCAGGGCCAGATCAATCATCATAGAAAAAGAGAGACTAAACAAAGACCAATGCCTATGCGCTCGCGCGATTGGGATTGCTTCGGCAGTTGAGAAGCGCTCCGCCGACATTCTCAACGCCGAAATTTGCCGTCGCCACGATAGCGAAATTATTCAGCTGAAATTAGGTAAAGCGCGATGACAAACGGATTGCCCGATGTAGCTAAAGAGGCGCGGCCCAGCCGCCGAAGGACGCGGCGCATTTTTGAACGCGCAGCTTATCGACGGATTGCGGAAGGCAAGGCGCCAGAAACCCTCTCGGAATTTGCGGTGCAACTCTCCGTCTGGTTCAACGATACCTATCCTGCTGCGTCTACGCCTTCGATCAGTTTTGTCGAGGCCACAATTCGCGACACTTGGCACCGCCGCCATGAAGAGATTGGCAGCGAACTCTAGCGCCTTGGGCGACAAATGAAAGGCGCCCGGCAAGGCGATAGACGCGTCCTGCGCACGCGAGACTACCGGCCCGGCTCCTCGCCACGACGGGTTGCCTCGAAAAGGAACCAGGTGCGCCGCTCAAATCGAGCGGACATCGCTTGAGAGCAGCGGAGTTTCAGACATGGACGCCGCCTTTCAGTGCTTGCCATATCCTCTGACGAAGCTCCACAAATTCGGAATTGGCTTTGACATTTTCGTCGCGCGGGCGTGCGAAAGGAACATCGATAATTTTGTCGATGCGCGCTGGTCTCGGCGTGATGAGGACGATCCGGTCGGCCAGATAAAGTGCCTCTTCAATACTGTGTGTAACGAACAGAACGGTCTTCCGCTCGGCATTCCAAATGCGGAGCAATTCGTCCTGCAGTAGATCCCGTGTTTGCACATCCAGGGACCCAAACGGTTCGTCCATCAGCAGGATGCTGGGCCTTGTTGCAAGCGCCCGCGCTAGGCCGACCCGCTGCTGCATTCCGCCACTGAGCTCGTGAGGATAGGCATTCTCAAAGCCTTCGAGGCCTATCAATTGGATGTAATGAGCCGCGATATCGCGACGCTCGGAGCGGGTAATGGCGAGGCGCTCAAGACCAAACTCCACATTGCCGAACACTGTCCGCCAGGGAAACAAATCGAAGCTCTGGAATACCATCCCCCGTCCTTCGCCGCCAACGATGCCAGTAACGTCCCGACCGTCGATAATGATGCTGCCGCTGTCAGGAGAGATCAGGCCATCGATCATTCGTAAGAAAGTTGACTTCCCACAGCCGCTTGGACCAAGAATCGCCAAGAATTCCTGGTCCTGCACTTCGATGGTCAGCCGATCAACAACTTGAATTGGCGACCGCCCCCCGCGAGCGTAGCACTTGGTCAGGGCTTTAGCCTCAAGCTTTGCACGACTCATGCGTGATCGAGCTCCTTCAGAGCCTGAGGCACGAGAGTAACGTCAACGACCTTGTCTATATCGATGTTGCCACTGATCGCTCCTGCCTCTCGGTAGATTGGCAGGAGTTCCCGATAGATCTCAATGCGATGACGCATATCCGGCGGCCAAGCCTTCACCGTTTGCGCAAGCGTTGTGCGGATTCCTTCGATCTTCGAATCCGGAGCTTTCTGCATGCCCGCGTCCGTTCCGTATCTACGGAAGGCCGATGCGTACCATTGCGAGTCTTCATCCGCTCTGCGGAAGCTGAGCACGACAGCTTTTAGCAAATCGATTCCGGCGCGCCGATTTTCGGGATTGGATAGCCAACCGCTGCTGACCATCCAGACCTCGCCGAGAAAATTATCGAATTCCTTCCAGGGCTCGATAAGGATCCTGAACTTTCCGGTTGCGACAAGCTCCTGGGCCTGATCGAAGTGGATAGGAACGGCGTCGATTTTTCCCGCGACGAGCGCCCGAAGCCGAGTACCCGACCCACCCATAGCGATTACGTTGAGCTTTTTAATATCGATTCCGCGCTTTTCCAGCGGTCTCACCAACATTACATGCGTGAAGTCCCCGATCGAATTGACGGCGACGGTTACGTTTGGGTGCTCGAGGTCTCGATCCAACTTGACCGTCTCCGAATTTGCAACGAAGACGAGACTGGTATTCATGAAACAATTTCCAATGATCTTCAGGTCCGCTCCAGCCTGAACGGCGCGCAGGACGCTTATGGCGTCACCGCTGCCGACCTCTGCCGATCCAGACAGAACGGACTGAGTGATGGTTTCGAGTCTGCTGATGCGATCGATTTGGGGCTGGCTGTAGCCAAGATCTGGAAGTATCTCATTGAGCGCTCCCATATAGGGAATATGAATGCCGAGTGTGTTCGCGACGATATTGAATTTCAGAATTCGTTTTGCTTGGGCGATTGCCACCCGGCCGCAGATTCCCAACGAGCCGACCGCTCCAATTGCCGCCGCGCTCCCGATCAGCTTGCGTCGCGTAACTCTCATTTTTCCCTCCCGAGCTGCTTATCTACGAATAGCCGACCGAATGGTTCTCCTAGTCGCCAAGATCTTGTCTGGCCTCGTACCAGCGTGCGGTAGCGTTCCCAATCCGCTGGAGGATCGCGGTTGCCGTCGTGCTGAAGATCATGAGCAGCAACAGATAGGCGAGGAGCGGTCCCACGGACAAATCGAGTCCGGTTTGAAAGATCAGTCCGCCGTACCCCGTAATGACAAACATCTCCGCCATGATCATCGCCCGAATTGCGTGGATTAAGCCGAGCCGTGCGCCGGTTACGAGATAAGGATAAAGGGCCGGCAGGAGCACCTTGCGGTAAAGTGCGACCCCAGCGATTGAGAAGGATCGCGCAGCATCGACTAGTCTTGCATCGATCCCACGCGCGCCGTGATAGGCCGTCAGCAAGACGTAGCCCACCGAACCAAGGAACACGATTGCGACGCGCATGGCCACTCCGGTGCCGAGTAACAGAATTACGATTGGGACCAGCGCCGCGACGGACGTAACGACGAGCATGCTAACCCACGGGTGGACGAGAGCGTCAATAAAGCGAACGCGGCCCATCATGGTGCCTAGAGGCATCCCGATCAGACAAGCGAGCGCAAACCCGAGAAGCATTTGACCCATCGAGTTCACGAGTTCGCGCAACGCGCGCCCCTCGGCCAATATCGAGATCAACAGAGACAGCACCGTGCTCGGAGGCGATAAAAGCATGTCGCCGAGCATACGGCCGGCGATCTCCCAGCCGACGAGAATTATTCCAAAACCCGCAATCCCCAGGGCGAAGCTGCGGCCGCGCATGATTACTGCCTCACTGACCAGGGGATTAGCCGCGCTTCGGCCAATTTGACGAGCTCCTGCATCAAAAGCCCGAACAAGCTGACCAGAAAAACGATCGCGAGCATGGTCGCTGCGTCGAAGCGGCTCGATGCCGTTTGCATGATCTTGCCGAGATTGACCGCTGCAAAGAAAAGCTCCGCCGTGATCATGGCGTTGACCGAGCGCACGACGCCAATGCGCAAAGCGGTAAAGAGGAACGGCAAACTGGCCGGCACGAATACGGTGAGGATCCGGCGCAAGCCTGTGATTTGAAAAGACTTCGCAACCGTAACCGCAGTCGGATCGATGTTGCGAGCCCCTGAAATGATGATAACCATCATGTCAAAGACCGACATCACGACGACTAGAGCGACCCGTGCCTCGAAGAAGAGGCCAAACCAGATCATGATGAAAGGAACGAATGCAATTGAGGGCACCGCCAGGAGCGCGTTCAGAACTGGATTGAACATCGCAAAGGCAATCCGGCTTCGGCCCAGTAGCAGTCCGAGCGGCAGCGCGATTACGAATGAGATCGCAAACCCAAGTGCGAACTGTTGGAGGGAGTGAAAAAAGGCAGTTGGGATTTCACCGTTCAGCACGCCAGCATAGAGTTTCACCGCTACGCGGCTTGGGGAGGCGAAAACCACGTGGGGAAGCAGTCCCGCCACGAACTCCCAGACGACCAGACCTAGAATGAACGAAGCAACATAGGCTGCTCGACTGCTCATTTGCCCCGCGGACATGGCCGTCCAAACGGTCCTAGCGGTTAGTTCCTGAGCAGTCGGCGGGGTACTGGCGCGCATGGCGCGGAGGGCTTTTTGCGGGTTTGTATTCTCTATCGTAGCTAGCGTATGCAGTAAGGTATTCATACATCGTTTTTGGGAGTCTGGAATGCGACTTGCTGTGCTGCCCGGAGACGACATCGGCCCAGAGATCACTGAAGCCGCGTTGACCGTTCTTGACGCAGTCGATCGCGCCTTCAGCCTCGGTCTTGAATATGACGTCCACGAAGTTGGGATGAAGGCGCATAAGCGCTGTGGCACCACGTTACCCGATGCGGCTCTGCGGGCGGTCCGGGAGGTGGATGGAATTTTACTTGGTCCAGGTGGCATGACGGCCTATCCGCCGGCCTCGGACGGCGGAATCAACATTCCCGGAACGATTAGAAAGCAGCTCGACCTATATGCCAACATTCGTCCGGCGCGCGCGAGGCGCGGCGTTCCGAACGCGCGCGCGGGTCTAGATTGTTTAATCGTTCGGGAAAATACCGAAGGGTTCTACGCTGATCGGAACCTCTATCAAGGTCACGGCGAGTTCATGCCGACGCCCGACGTCGCCATGTCGATCCGTCTTATTACGGCGAAGTCGTCGCGGCGCATTGCGGAGCGAGCTTTCTTGGCAGCTGCCTCGCGCAGGAAGGATGTGACCGTCGTTGGCAAGCGACACGTTCTCCGCATTACCGATGGCCTTTTTATGCGGGAAGTCCAGACCGCGGCTGCGCTTCATCCTGGAATCAAAGTACGAGAGATCGATATCGACGCCATGGCGGCAGAGCTTTACACCAGACCGCAAGCGTTCGATGTGATCCTGACGACAAATATGTTCGGCGACATATTCTCCAATTTGGCGAATGCTCTCGCTGGAAGTCTTGGTTTGGCGGCCGCTCTTAACGTCGGCGATCACCACGCGGCGGCGAACGCCGGTCACGGCTCAGCGCCCGACATTGCTGGGAAAGGCATCGCCAATCCCAGTGGCATAATCCTCTCATCGGCCCTGCTCCTCGATTGGCTCGGTCAGCGCCACGGCAAGAAGGCATACCAGCAGGCCGCTCGGGCGATCGAGGAGGCCATTGATGTCGTGCTGTCCGATAGTAAAACTGCAACGTGCGACCTGGGTGGTACACTGTCAACGTCGGCGTTCGCCGCGTGCGTAAGCAAAGCGATTGCCACCTGTGCCCATGCGTCATAAGCACTCTTCAGCTCTATTGCGCGCGCTCGTGGAGATTTTAGTCACCGGTGAAGTGCTCGCACCGAATCCGCGCCGGCGATCAGGAGACTAACATGCTCGAAAACCCATCAAAGCATTCGAAAGATGGCCGTGGCTCTCTGCTTCAGTTTCTCGGGATCGGTAGGGATGAAAAGACAAACCGAACTGAAAAGAATGGTCCGGTCAAGGAGCCAGAAGAACGAAAGCGCCAAGTTGCGGTCTGGTACATTTTCGCGGCTTTTTTCGGCGTCATGCTGATTCAATACATTTGGGTACAGTTCACACAAATTGAGACGATTCCGTATAGTCAATTCGAACAGCTCGTTGACGAAAACAAGATCTCCGACGTGCTAGTGGGTGCGGACGGCATTCAAGGTACCCTCAAAGAACCGCTTCCCGACGGGCGAAAAATATTCAGTACAGCCCGGGTAGATCCTCAGCTTGCAGGTAAGCTCAGTGCCCATGGAATTAAGGTCACCGGCGCGCCGCCAAACAGTTTTCTCTCTTCGATATTATCTTGGGTATTGCCGATATTCGTTTTTTACCTGCTCTGGAACTACGGAATCCGCCACTTGGCGGAACGGCAGGGGTTCGGCGGTCTGATGGCAATCGGAAAATCGCGGGCCAAGATCTACGTCGAAACAAATACCAAGGTCACGTTCCGAGATGTTGCCGGCGTGAGCGAGGCTAAATTCGAGCTTCAGGAAGTGGTTGCGTTCCTGCGGGACCCGAAATCGTTCGGACGGCTCGGCGCGCGGATTCCCAAGGGCGTGTTGCTGGTAGGCCCGCCCGGCACGGGAAAGACGCTCCTGGCTCGCGCGGTCGCTGGTGAGGCAGGAGTCCCGTTTTTCTCCATATCCGGATCGGAGTTCGTGGAGATGTTCGTGGGCGTTGGAGCCGCGCGTGTGCGGGACCTTTTCGAGCAAGCCCGCAAAGCGGCGCCATGCATCATCTTTATAGACGAACTTGATGCGCTAGGGCGCAGCCGCATGCAGGGCGCATTTGGCGGCTATGACGAGAAGGAGCAGACGCTCAACCAATTATTGGCCGAACTCGATGGTTTCGATCCAACCACGGGTGTGATCCTTCTCGCCGCGACCAACCGGCCGGAGGTGCTCGATCCCGCACTGCTGCGGCCCGGACGGTTCGATCGCCAGGTGCTGGTCGATCGACCTGACCGCATAGGGCGGCGGGAGATCCTCAAGGTGCATGCCACAAAAATCCGCCTTGCATCTGGCGTCGATCTGGATCAGATCGCCGGGCTGACGCCGGGCTTCACAGGTGCCGATCTTGCCAATCTGGTGAACGAAGCTGCCATTGTGGCGACGCGACGAAACGCCGATGCGGTGACGGTGGATGACTTCACAGTAGCGATTGAACGGATTATCGCCGGGCTTGAGAAGAAGAGCCGCGTACTTAACCCAGAGGAACGCCGTCGCGTTGCCTACCATGAAATGGGCCACGCACTCGTGGCATCGGGTCTACCCGGCGTCGATCCGGTGCATAAGGTCTCGATCATTCCGCGTGGGGTCGGAGCGCTCGGCTATACAATCCAGCGGCCGACAGAGGACCGCTTTTTGCTCGCACGGCATGACCTCGAAAACCGCATCTGCGTGCTGATGGGGGGACGCGCTGCCGAGGCGATAATATTCGATGACGAGGTATCGACAGGCGCATCCGACGACTTGCAACGAGCAACCCAAATCGCGACCGAAATGGTGACACGCTATGGCATGAGTGAAACCGTCGGCCTGCGAACCTATTCAACACCACCTCAATCATTTCTGACGGGAGTCACGCCGAGCCATATCGAGGCTTCTGAGGCAACAGAACGCGAAATAGACACTGCAGTCCGCGACATCGTAGCCAAGGCATTCGACCGAGCACGCGCAGTACTAAATTCGCGGCGTGCCGATCTGGACGAAGGAGCCCGCCTCTTACTCGGACAGGAAACCGTTACAGCCGAGCAATTTCCACCGATCCGCCCGGCCTCTTGGAAGGAGCCAAAAACCGCAGTGCAAATCTAAGGACGGGTGCGCCATCAGCCTGAGACAATGCCGAGTACCTGCTGGCGCTATTGGGCACGCTTGGCTCTCTCCGTGGCTTCGATGATGAGGCGTTGCGCTTCTTCGGGGCCTTGTGTGTACCGAAAAAACTAAATCCGAACGTAGCCGTGATGAAGCCCACCGAGGATCGCTTGTGACGCGATGTTCCCGATCCGATTCTCCGTCTCGCCAGAGGCCAATCCGTGATGGCTGCGCTTCACTACTTAAAACTCCTCATACACCCACCAACGGGCAACAAGTAAGACCTTGCGCGTGACTGGAAGTGCGCGTCACACGTCACGCATCTTAGAAAAAGCCAAGTGACTCACAGCCCTTACCGGCCTTGAAATGATGCTTGCTGCGACGACCTGGAATCTCGACAACATGTACGGATCCATCTCCTTGGCATGCGATGAACAGCTCGTCTCCGCGAAAGGCCATGTCCATCGGCTGGTCGCCAACCTTTATGGCGACCTGCTGCCGGAATGATGGATCAATCAAACTGACAGTATTGCTTTTCAAACTAGTAACACCAATCACGCTGTTGTCGGGGCTATAGCGTGCAATCTGCGCGGCTTCTGGAACGCCCTCAAGCCGTATTGTGGCATCCACCTTTCTGCCCGCAGCATCGATAAGGAATAGAGTTGGCTCAACATCGTCAACTGCAATAACAGTCCGCCCGTCGGGAGAAATTGCTATGCCTGCCAATGCCCGCGGAGTGGAAATTTTGCCCAGTAGCTTGCGCCCAGGTAGATCGATGATTGAAACGCTGCAATCTTCTTCGTTCTCAGTGTAAAGTCGCTGCCCATCTGGCGCGATGATCAGGCGGTGGCCATTAGTTGACCCGGAGTCGATCGCATCCACGACAGTATTCGTCGAGCGATCGATGACCGCAATGACCGCACTGTTCTCACAAGTAATGTAGATCAGTCCGTCAGGCCCCAGCTTCAACGTGTGAGGCGCAATGTAGGGCCGCAAATCAATATCCGCCGCACGGACGCGGTTTTTGAGATCGATGACGCAAAGCAGATGGCCTGGATTTGGGTTGCGGCCGTGAATACCGTCACCAAAAATCGGCACGTAGGCGGTCCCCGTCTCACGCACCACGAGCAATTCGTGAACTGTACGAGGAAACCCTTTGATGGCTGTTTCGACTTCGTAGGTGAGCGGGTTCAGAAACAGCACCTCCGCGCCCATTTTATCAACGGCAATCATTCCCATAACGTTGCCCGTACTTGTCATTCATTTCCCTCACATAAAACACTGCACTCGCGGCTCATTCAGCACCACCGCGGGCTGCGGTGCAAGAACGACGCCAACGATGTGGGAGCGATCTGCGTAGCGGTGACGCGAGGCCAATCCATGCAGATGGCCATTGCTTAGGATCTCAATTCCTTAGATCATCTCGAAACACTCGCGGACATAGAGCACTCCAGCACGGGACACAGCATGCTGAGATTGGGGCGAGGCAGATTGACGCAAGGATTCGTGACGGTTCTATGCATTTTAGGTATCAGCTGGCTCGCGTTGGAATATTTCGTCCCTTCACCGCCACACAGCATTACGATCGCAACGGGCGGTAAAGGCACTACCTTCGATTATTTTGGCGAGCGATATCAAGAGAGATTTGCACTTGCAGGAGTCGAGTTGGATCTGCGCGAGACTGCTGGAGCATTGGAAAATATCAGGCTTTTGCAGGACGCAAATTCCGGCGTTGATATCGCGTTTGTAATCGGAGGTATTTCCGATCGCACTCGGGCGCCAAAGCTGTCATCGACTGGACTCATCTACAATGTTCCGTTTTGGGTCTTTTACCCCTCCGCTGAATCGCTTGATGGTCTGCAGCAACTTAAAGGGAAACGGATTGCCGTCGGGCCAGAAGGAAGCGGAGCTCGATATACCGCTGAAAGGATTCTTAGCAAAGTCAACATCAATTCACAAACCGCGAGATTGTTACCTTTGGCGGGAGATGCCGCGGTCAACGCATTAATCGACGGCACGGTGGATGCCGCATTGATTGTTGGCGGCTCCGACGCGCCGGCTGTTGAAGCCTTGCTAGCAAATCCTCGCGTTCGGCTTATGGATTTTTCAACCGCAGAGGCCTTCACACGCATTTTCCCAGATCTTGTCCGGCTGACATTGCCAAAAGGTGTCATCCAAATTGATCCGCCTAATCCGCCCAATGACGTGTCACTGGTAGGAACCACAGCCAAGGTACTAATTCGTGATAGTGTTCATCCGGCAATTGTTCAGCTTCTCGCGGCGACAATGAAGGAAGAACATGGTGGGCCGGGACTTTTCCAACGAAGCGGTGAATTTCCATCGAGCGCCGATCCAGAATTTCCAGTGACACAAATTGCCATCGACTACTATAAGAACGGCCCGTCACTTCTTGCGAAATATCTTCCCTTTTCGATGACCACTAATGCGCAACGAATAATTGCGTTTCTGGTTGCGACGTTGGCGGTTATTTTGCCAGTGTTTAGTTTTGCGCCCAGGCTGTACGAGTGGTTTGTTCAAGAACGTCTGCGAAAGCTGTACCGCCGGCTCAGAGTTATTGAAAATGCGGTGCATGCGGATCTTACGGTTCCCCAAGTGGAAGCTCTCCAACGGGAACTAGCGGGCATTGAGCGGGCGACCAGTGCCGTTGCGATGCGACATTCCGAACTCTATTTCCTGTTGAGGTATCACCTTGATCGGACGCGTTCTCGTCTCGTTGAGGCAAATCAGGATGCCAAGGTTACTTAGAGCGTGCAGCAATATTAAAGCCTCGTACTTCGCAATGATCTCGCGCGAGATTGATGTCCGACAAAGGAATTGTCATCGAAGATCTATTATTCTTGACAGGCAGTCTTTCTCACTTGGTTGCTGACGCCAGAAATGAAACCGTGGAGCGAGAAAGTGAACCGTTGAGGAGCACACAATGGCATTCAAGGTTCAAGTTGGTCCACCCCAGATTGCCATTCATCAGGGTCAGACCGTGCTCGTCACTGACCAGGATGGGACGATTACTTGGCCGAGCGAGAAGGGTTTGTACTTCCTCGACACGCGAATCATCAGCAACTGGGCGATCTATGCTAACGGCGAGACCTGGCAACTGCTGAACGGCGGTCCCATTAGCTACTATGCAGCGCGCATCTACCTCACCAACAAGTCCATCCTCACCGAAGATGGCCCGATCGCGCCACGTACCCTCGGTCTTACTATAAGTCGATCTATCAGCGGTGGCCTGCACGAAGATCTCGACATTACCAACAACAGCATGAAACCAGTGCGGTTTCAGCTTGAGGTAGCCTTTCGATGTGACTTTGCCGACATTTTCGAGGTTAAGTCGGGTCACATCGTACGGCGCGGCAAAATAAGTACTGAATGGTCGGAGCGGCAGCAGCAGGTTCGCACTGAGTATTCGAACCGGGATTTTCGGCGCGCAGTGACGACTTCAGTGGTACGTGCTCCGCGCAAGGCTGTTTCTGCCAACGGCCGGCTCAGTTTTGAGGTCGCGCTTCGACCAAACGAGATTTGGCACGCCTGCTTGCTCTACACGCTCGAGGATGGCGAGCAACTCTTCCATGCGCCAGATGACTGTATTGAGACCGGCCACAAATCTCCTCATTTTGAGACGATGTCACAATGGTTGAAGACCGTAGTGAAGATCAAGACAAGCAACGAAGAGTTCTATCGTCTCTTTCGTCAAGCAGTCGAGGATATGGCCGCGCTCCGTTTGCCTATCAGGGGCACGAACCATATGGTCTTCATGCCTGCGGCGGGACTGCCGTGGTTCGTCGCTCCATTTGGTCGAGATAGTCTCCTCGTTTCGCTGCAGAATATCTTAATCTACCCGGAGTTCGCGCGTGGTTCATTGGAGTTCTTGGGTTCGCTGCAAGCCAAGGAAGACGATCCGTACCGCGACGCCGAACCGGGCAAGATCCCCCACGAGTTGCGCTACGGCGAGCTTGCGCACTTTAAGCTAATCCCGCACACACCATACTATGGCACAGCGGACGCGACGCCACTTTATTTGATCACGCTACACGCAGCTTGGCGTGCAACCGGCGATAAAGGGTTGCTGGAACAGCATCTGCAGACGGCTGAAGGGTGTCTCGCCTGGATCGACAAATACGGTGACCGCGATGGTGATGGATTCCAGGAATATCAGACACGCTCCTCGGATGGCTACGAGAACATGGGATGGAAGGATTCCGGCGATGCAGTCATGTATCCTGATGGCTCACCGGTAAAGGGGCCTAAGGCACTCTGCGAGCTTCAGGGGTATGTTTACAATGCTTGGGTACGGACGGCAGAGGTGTTCGATGCGCTCGGCAAACCCGAGCGCGCGACTGATTTGCGTTCCAAGGCTTCCGCTCTATTCACGCGGTTCAACGAAGTTTTCTGGGACGAGGAATTCGGGTTCTATGCCTATGCGCTTGACGGCGACAAGAATAAGGTCCTGACCATCGCATCCAATGCCGGGCATTGCCTTTGGTCCGGCATCGTACCTCCCGAACGCGCCAAGAAGGTGGTGGAGCGCCTGATGGCGCCGGACATGTGGACAGGATGGGGCATTCGCACGCTGTCCGCCGATCACCCGGCATTTAATCCGTACAATTATCAGACGGGCTCGGTCTGGCCGCACGATAACGCCATCATTGCTATAGGCTTCAAACGCTATGGCTTTCATACGGAGGCAGCGCGGATCGCTCACGACGTTAGCGTAGCAGCGAGTCACTTCCTCCTTAATCAGCTGCCGGAGCTTTACACCGCATCCGAGCGCAACGAGTCGAATTTCCCGGTGCAGTATGTCGGTGCGAATGTGCCGCAGGCTTGGGCGGCCGGCTCAGTGTTCATGCTTACACAGGCCCTCCTGGGATTCTTGCCAGATGCGCCGCACAACAAACTCTACGTCGACCCATACCTTCCCGCATGGCTGCCTGATCTTACAGCGCATGATCTTCGCATCGGCAAGCACATGCTTGACATTCGCTTTTGGCGCGAGGGAGAGCGGACAGTATTTGACGTGATCAAGGGAGACCGCAAGCTGGTCGAGCGTCGCAGACTGACAACCACTTCAGAGTTGATCCCTCTAGCCCGAGCGTCGGCGGAGCGCGGCCACAAAAGTAGAAGACAAACAAGAGCGAGCGGGCGAACCCGATCTCAATCAGATTAGTCGATGTGTACGGTCATAACCCCCTCATCCAAAGGCGCAGAGACTGCGCCGAAGGCTTTACGAGTACAATCCACGACTCTGGTGATTTTCGGCGCAGGTGGGGATCTGACCAAGCGTCTCGTTGTGCCGGCGCTCTACCATCTGGTGCAAGCTGGCAGGCTTCCGGAACAGTTTACCGTGATTGGCGTTGATCAACACAACCAGACTACCGAGCAGTGGCGCCAGAGTCTGACCGAGATGCTGCAGGCGTTTACGCTGACGGACGGGATCGACGCGCGGGCATGGTCGTGGCTCACTGAGCGCATGCACTACATGGCTGGGGACTTTACGCAGTTTGAAACCTTCAGTCATCTCGAGGAGCTGCTGACCGAACGACGGGAGCAGAACAAAACTACGAACGTATTATTCTATCTGGCGGTCGGCGAGCGCTTCTTCGGACCGATCATCGAGCATCTCGGTCGCGCGGGATTGACCCAACAATCGGTGGGAGCGTGGCGGCGGGTGGTCATCGAAAAACCTTTTGGGCACGACCTTTCATCCGCAGAGGCCCTCAACGCGCAGATCCTCAGGGTTCTGTCTGAAGATCAGATCTATCGGATTGATCACTTCCTCGGCAAAGAAACGGTCCAGAATATCTTGGTACTGCGCTTTGCCAACGGCATCTTCGAGCCGCTGTGGAACCGTGACCATATCGATCACATCCAAATCACAGCGGCCGAAACCATAGGTGTCGAGGGCCGCGGTGGCTTCTACGAACGAACCGGCGCAATACGCGACATGGTACCGAACCATCTGTTCCAACTCCTCGCCATGATCGGAATGGAGCCGCCAATCTCATTCGACGCTGACGCGGTGCGCGGCAAAAAGACCGAGCTCTTGCAGGCGATCCATCCCATTTCGCCAGAGAACGCAATACGCGGTCAGTACGACCGTGGGGTGGTGCTCGGTCAAAAAGTTCAGGGCTACCGGCACGAGGCTAACGTTGCGCTGGATTCCCGAACTGAAACTTATGTGGCGCTCAAGCTCGGCATCGATAACTGGCGTTGGGCCGGGGTGCCGTTCTATCTGCGCACCGGCAAGCGCCTGTCCGCTCGCACGACCGAGATTGCGATCCAGTTCCGGCAAGCGCCCTACGCGCTCTTCCGCGACACGCCGGTCGAGCGACTGCCCCCCAACATCCTAACGCTCCGCATTCAACCGGATGAAGGCCTGTCAGTCAGCTTGAGCGCCAAGCGACCCGGCTCCGAGATTGAGATCGACGGCGTGGCACTGGATTTTTCATACCGCGATTATTTCGAACCAGTCGCGACTGTGGGTTACGAGACGCTGATCTACGATTGTCTCATCGGCGATGCCACTTTGTTCCAACGGGCCGATACCGTCGAGGCGGCGTGGCGCGCGGTGCAGAACCTACTCGATTTCTGGGCACGCAATCGTCCCGATGATTTTCCCAATTATGCCGCCGGCAGCGCCGGGCCAGACGTTGCCGACCGACTGCTCGCGCGCGATGGTCGTGCCTGGATGGCGATCCGGGCCGAACATCCGCACAAGGCCCTCCGCCCTGCTACCCCTTAGGTGATTCCTATGAAACCAACTGCAACGCTTCACGATCTCGGCCAGAGTCTCTGGCTCGACAACATCACGCGCAACTTGTTGAGAACTGGCGTGCTTCGGCGCTACATCGACGAGTTGTCGATCACTGGGCTCACATCCAACCCGACGATCTTCGACCACGCGATCAAGAACAGCAACGACTACGATGACGCGATCAAGAGCAAACTCGCGGAAGGCAAGTCAGGAGAGAAACTGTTCTTCGAGCTTGCGCTCGAGGATCTTACGAAGGCTGCAGACCTGTTCCGGCCGGTCTATGACCGAACATGCGGCGTGGACGGATGGGTTTCGCTGGAAGTCTCGCCTCTCTTGGCGCACAACACAAAATCGACAGTTGCCGAGGCCAAGGACCTGTACGCGCGGGCGCAACGTCCTAACCTACTGATCAAGATCCCGGGCACCAAAGAAGGGCTACCTGCGATCGAAGAAGCGATCTTCGCCGGCATACCGGTCAACGTCACCTTGTTGTTCTCCGACGCCCAATACCTCGCTGCAGCGGAGGCCTACATGCGCGGGGTCGAACGGCGCATCGAGGCAGGATTGAAGCCCGATGTTGGCTCGGTGGCATCGATCTTTGTCAGCCGCTGGGACGTCGCAGTCACTGGCAAGGTGCCGCCGGCGCTCAACAACCAGCTCGGCATCGCCGTCAGCAAGCGGGCCTACAAGACCTATCTCGGCTTGTTGAGCTCGCCACGCTGGATGCGTGCCTACAATGCCGGCGCCCGTCCGCAACGCCTGTTGTGGGCCAGCACCGGCACCAAGGATCCGAAGGCATCGGACGTGCTTTACGTCAAAGCCTTGGCCGCGCCATTCACGGTGAACACGATGCCGGAGGGTACGCTGAAAGCAGTCGCCGAACACGGCCTCGTCAGTGCAACCATGCCAATCGACGGCGGCGACTCGGACGAGGTTCTGGCGCGGTTCCTCGCGGCGGGCATCGACGTTCAAGCGCTGTCAGCCCAGTTACAGGACGAGGGCGCCAAATCGTTCGTCAATTCGTGGAACGACTTGATGGGCGTGATCACCTCCAAATCCGCTGCCCTCAAGCGTGCGAGCTAGCCGCCGTGGACGAGAGATCGCTGCCGACTAACGCGCGCGGGGCTGTGCGACGAGATGCCAAGACGTCTCTCGTCAGGGGCGTACTGGTCGTCGACATCGGCGGAAGCTCGGTCAAGATCCTTGCCAGCGGGCATAAAGTACACCGTTCGTTTCCATCCGGACCGAAGCTGACCCCCAAAGAGATGGTCTCCGGCGTGAATCGCCTCGCGGCGGATTGGGTGTACGACGCAGTGTCGATCGGCTATCCGGGCCCAGTGCTGCGCGGCCGACCGATCGCCGAACCATACAACTTGGGCAGCGGGTGGGTTGGGTTCGATTTCGTGGCGGCATTCGGTCGCCCCGTGAAGGTCGTCAATGACGCTGCCATGCAGGCCTTGGGGAGCTACCGCGGCGGCAAGATGCTTTTTCTCGGCCTCGGAACCGGGCTCGGATCGACCATGATTGTTGACGGCACTGTCGAGCCCATGGAGCTTGGTCATTTGCCCTACAAGAAGGGCACCTATGAGGATTATATCGGCAAAGCGGGACTGGAACGTCGCGGCAAGAAGAAATGGCGGCGCGACGTTGCCGACGTCGTGGCCCGCCTCATCGCGGCGTTGCAGCCCGAAGACACAGTGCTCGGAGGAGGCAACGTCCATAAGCTAAAGGAGTTGCCGCCGCACTGTCGCGCCGGAGATAACGACAATGCCTTTCGCGGCGGTTTTCGGCTGTGGGAGCAGACAACGAACTCCCGCGCACCGAGGTCTGTTCCAAAGGACGGGCCCGAGTGATCGGAAAGCACGTCACATATGGCCAGACAATCAGAGACACGCCGCAGGCAATCGATGAGCAAACGCACGATATGGCGGAAGCTCCAAGATCACCATGCGTCCATACGCGGCTTGCACCTAAAAAGGCTGTTTGCCGATGATCCGGTGCGCGGCGAGCGGATGACCGCCGAGGCCGCCGGCGTCTACTTCGATTACTCGAAAAACCGTGTCAGGGAAGAAACACTCAAGCTGCTCATTGAGCTCGCCGAGCGATCTGGGCTGCGTGCCCGGATCGACGCAATGTTTCGAGGTGACAAAATCAACGTAACGGAAAATCGCGCCGTCCTGCATGTGGCGCTCCGTGCGCCGAAAGGCTCGTCCATCCTCGTCGATGGCAAGAATGTCGTGCCTGAGGTCCATGCCATGCTCGACAAAATGGCCGACTTTGCCAACCGCGTCCGCTCTGGCCTATGGAAAGGTCACACTGGCAAACGAATCCGTAACGTCGTCAACATCGGTATCGGTGGCTCCGACCTCGGGCCCGTCATGGCATATGAGGCGCTTAAATTTTACAGTGACCGCGCGATGATTTTTCGCTTCGTCTCCAACGTCGATGGCACCGATTTCGTGGAGGCGACGCGCGATCTCGATCCAGCGGAAACGCTGTTCATCGTCTCTTCTAAAACCTTCACCACGCTCGAGACGATGACCAACGCACAAAGCGCGCGCGATTGGTCGCTCGGCGGCCTTGGAGGGGATGCCAAGGCTGTAGCCAAGCATTTCGTTGCTGTCTCGACGAATGCCGGAAAGGTCGCGGAATTCGGCATCGACCCAACCAACATGTTTCAGTTTTGGGACTGGGTCGGTGGTCGCTATTCGATGGACTCAGCTATCGGGCTATCAACCATGCTGGCGATCGGCCCCGACCATTTCAACGCTATGTTGGCGGGTTTCCATGCGATCGACGAGCACTTTCGTACTGCGCCGTTTGAGCGCAACCTGCCGGTGCTCATGGCACTGCTCAGCGTTTGGTACAACAATTTCTTCGGGGCGCAGACGGTCGCGGTGCTGCCCTATGATCAATACCTGAAGCGTTTTCCCGCCTATCTCCAGCAGCTGATGATGGAGAGCAACGGCAAGCACGTCACGCTCGCTGGGACGCCGGTGGCCACTGAGACCGGCCCGATCTATTGGGGCGAGCCGGGAACCAATGGCCAGCATTCCTTCTATCAATTGATCCACCAGGGCACGCGACTCGTTCCCTGCGATTTCATCGCATTCGGACAGGCGCTCAATCCGATCGGCCGGCACCACGATCTGCTGCTGGCAAACGTCTTTGCGCAGACAGAGGCACTCGCCTTTGGAAAGACACGCGAGCAAGTCAAGGCCGAAGGCACGCCCGATTGGCTTGTCCCGCATCGAGTATGCGAAGGTAATCGACCATCTAACACCATCCTAATGGACCGATTGACTCCGGCGGCTCTGGGAAAGCTGGTTGCACTCTACGAGCACGACGTGTTCACCCAGGGCGTCATCTGGGACATCGACTCCTTCGATCAGTGGGGTGTCGAACTCGGAAAGGTTTTGGCCCAGCGCATTATCCCCGAACTCGAGAGCAAGACTGAGCCGAAGCTCAGTCATGATAGTTCGACAAACAATCTGATCCGCCGTTACCACAAGCTCAAGAGCGCAACGTGACGACTGATGCAGTAAAGCTCGCTCCTTCGATCCTCGCGGCCGATTTCGCCCATCTGGGCGATCAGGTCGCGGAGGCTGAGCGTGCCGGAGCGAACCGCATCCACGTCGATGTGATGGATGGACATTTCGTGCCGAATCTTTCGATGGGACCGCCGATCATCAACTCGTTGCGAAGAGTGACGCACCTGTCGCTGGAGGCGCACCTAATGATTTCGAATCCCGATCTCTTTGTTGATGAATTTGCACTGGCCGGGACCGATTCATTTATCGTCCACTGGGAGGGCAATAACGATCTATCGCGCACCGTGCAACGCATCAAAAGTTTGAGAAAACGGGTTGGTGTCGCTATCAACCCGGCGACTTCTGCGACCGTTCTGGAGGAAATCCTGCAAGACCTCGACCAAGTGCTGGTCATGACGGTGAACCCAGGATTCGGCCACCAACACTTCCTGCAAACAATGCTCCCGAAGATCACCCGTGCGCGCCAGATGATCGATCGAATCATACCCGGCTCCTGCGACCTCGAGGTGGACGGAGGGGTCGATGCTACAACGGCTCCCCTGGCGGTTGCCGCCGGAGCCGACGTGCTGGTGGCCGGATCAGCGATTTTCAATGACAGCGAAAGCGTCACCGTCGCCATGGAACGGTTGCGGGCGGCACTACGGCTCTGATGGAGAAGGATGTCATGCAGCTCGCGATGATCGGATTGGGAAGAATGGGTGCCAATATGGTGCGACGGCTGCTCCTGGGCGGCCACCAGTGCGTGGTCTTCGACACGTCACCAAAGGCGGTCGAAGATTTGACGAAGGACAAGGCTATGGGGGTCTCTTCGGTTGCGGACCTCGCGCGCAAGCTTGAGAAGCCGCGGACGGTCTGGTTGATGGTCCCAGCGGCGCTCGTGGACAAGACAATTGCGGATATTGTTCCTCACCTCGAGGGCGGCGACATCCTCATCGACGGCGGAAACTCCTATTACGTGGACGACATTCGCCGCGCCAAGGATCTCGCGACCAAAGGCATAAATTATGTGGATGTTGGAACCAGCGGCGGGATCTGGGGCTTGCAGCGCGGATACTGCATGATGATCGGTGGACCGGAAGCTGCGGTGCGGCATCTCGATCAGATCTTTAAGACGCTGGCACCCGGCATCGGAGATATCGCGCGCACCCCGGGACGAGAAAAGATTGGTGGCACTGCTGAGCTTGGTTACTTGCACTGCGGCCAGAGCGGCGCTGGTCATTTCGTCAAGATGGTCCACAATGGCATCGAGTACGGTGTCATGTCTGCTTATTCGGAAGGTTTGAACATTTTGCGTCACGCCAATGTCGGCGAGCGCAAGCGCGCTGTCGATGCCGAAACGACGCCGCTACGCGATCCGGAGCTTTATCGATACGACCTCGATCTCCGCGACATCGCGGAGCTTTGGCGACGCGGCAGCGTTATCGCCTCATGGCTGCTGGATCTCACCGCCGCGGCGTTAGCGAAAGATCCCTCACTTAGCAACTTTGCAGGTAAGGTCTCCGACTCCGGTGAAGGCCGCTGGACAATCAAGGCCGCGATCGATGAGGCCGTACCGGTGCCAGTCCTTTCGACCGCGCTTTATGAACGCTTCAGTTCACGAGGTGAAGCGACTTTTGGCGACAAGCTGCTGTCGGCCTTGCGTTATGAATTTGGCGGACATTCGGAAATATCCGCGAGCTGAACGCAAGTACCAAAAAGCGGAAAGCTCACCGCCGCTGGTCGGATGCAAACCAGAGGTTATCGCGTGAGGATCGAAGTTAATCCCGATGAGAAGGCTGCAACGCTCGTGCGGCTGCGCAACGTTGAGCTTTCCAACCAAGCATCCCGGGGGCCGCAGGATTTGGCGCTGTTACTTGCCGATCAGGCCGTGGCAGGACAGCCAGGGTTCACCGAGGAATTGGAGATGCAAAGATGAGTGCCATCACCTCAGCGGCGGTGGATTCCACCCCACCGATGACCAACGAACAATTGGACCAATTGTCGATTAATTGCATTCGCACGTTGTCAATGGACGCAGTCCAGCAAGCGAAATCTGGGCATCCTGGGACGCCAATGGCGTTGGCGCCGCTCGTCTACACGCTCTGGAACCGCGTCATGCGTTTCGATCCGCAAGATCCTATTTGGCCGAACCGCGATCGGTTCGTGCTCTCCAACGGTCATGCCTCGATGCTGCTGTGGTCGGTGCTCCACCTCACCCGCACCCGAGCGGTGAATGCCGAGTACGAACGGCTTGGTCAACCCGCAGTTTCGCTCGACGATATTCGTAACTTCCGCCAACTCGGCAGCAAGGCTCCGGGTCATCCCGAGTACCGCTTGGTTTCGGGGGTCGAGGCCACAACTGGACCACTTGGGCAGGGTGTCGCGAACAGCGTGGGCATGGCCATAGCCGAGGCGTGGCTCGCCAACCGTTACAACCGCCCCGACTTCGAGATCTTTGGCTACGACATCTACGCGGTTTGCGGCGATGGCTGCATGATGGAGGGCGTGGGATCCGAAGCAGCGTCGCTGGCGGGCCATCTCGCCTTGGACAACCTCTGCTGGATCTATGACAACAATCACATCACGATCGAAGGCAATACGCGCATCACCTTTACGGAGGACATCGCGGCAAGATTTCTCAGTTACGGTTGGAACGTTCTCCGCGTGGGCGACGCCAACGACATCGACCGGATTGAGCACGCGTTGGCCATTTTTCGCGAGACCACGGATCGCCCGACCTTCATCATTCTTGATAGTCACATTGGCTACGGCTCCCCACATAAGCACGACACTGCCGCAGCGCACGGTGAGCCGCTAGGCGAAGAGGAAATTCGCCTCGCAAAACGCTACTACGGATGGCCCGAAGACGCGAAGTTTCTGGTTCCCGACGCCGTGCGCGAGCACTTCGCCGCAGGTATTGGCGCGCGCGGTGCACAGGCCCGCGGCCGTTGGGCCGAACTCTTCGCGGCCTACCACTCGAAATATCCGGATCTCGCGACCGAGATTGACCTAATGCAACGGCGTGAGTTGCCGGCCGGATGGGATTCCGGGCTTCCGGTTTTCCCGCCCGATCCGAAGGGCATTGCTGGGCGGGATGCCTCCGGCAAGGTCCTCAATGCTCTCGCGCAGAACATCCCCTGGCTGCTCGGGGGATCCGCGGATCTCGGCCCGTCGAACAAGACGACACTAACATTCGAGGGCGCCGGAGACTTCGAGCCGGGTACTCCTGGCGGCAGGAACCTCCATTTCGGCATCCGCGAGCACGCAATGGCGGCTGTAGTCAACGGACTCTCTTTATCGAAACTTCGAGCCTTCGGCGCCACGTTCTTCATCTTCAGTGACTATGCGCGGCCAGCCATTCGGCTGTCCGCCTTGATGGAGCTGCCCACCATCTTTGTGTTCACTCATGATGCCATGGGTGATGGCGAGGACGGTCCGACTCATCAACCGGTGGAACAGCTTGCATCCTTTCGCGCCGAACCCGGTCTTGTGGTGCTGCGACCCGGCGACGCCAATGAGGTCGTCGAGGCCTATCGCTATATCATGCAGCTGCGGCACGGGCCGGCGGTGCTGGCCCTGTCGCGTCAGCCCCTACCGACGTTGGATCGCAGCAAGTACGCGCCAGCATCCGGGGTCGTTCATGGCGCCTATGTGCTCGCCGACCCTCCTGGTGGAAAGCCTGAAGTCATTCTCATCGGATCGGGCAGCGAGCTGAGCATCTGCGTCAACGCCCACGAGGAGCTGCTCGCCGAGGGCGTCCGCTCGCGCGTGGTTTCGATGCCCTCCTGGGAGATCTTCGAACACCAGACGCAGGCGTACCAAGACAGCATTCTGCGGCCCGAGGTGACAGCGCGCGTCGCAGTGGAGCAGGCGTCGACCTTCGGCTGGGAACGCTACGTCGGCAAGTCTGGCCGCGTCATCGGCATGAAGACATTTGGAGCTTCAGCCCCGCTTAAGGAACTGCAACGGAAATTCGGATTTGAGCCGGAGCGTGTAACGGAGATTGCGAAAGAACTGATCGGCAAGAGCAACGCGCGCTAAAGTCGTTCGGCATGGCAGCTTCAAACTGCAGCGTTCGACGCAAGAGAATGCGATGTCAAAACCGCTTGGTGTTGTTTTCCTTTTCGACGTCGATAACACGCTCATCGACAACGATCGCGTGCAGGCCGATCTTAAGGAGCATCTGGAACAGGCCTACGGGGTCGCCGCTCGCGACAGGTACTGGGAAATCCTTGAAAAATTGCGGAATGAATTGGGATATGTCGATTACCTAGGAGCGTTAGAGCGCTTCCGGATCGAAACGATTCATCGGCCAGACGTCCTGCGCATGTCGAGCTGGTTAGTCGATTACCCGTTTGCCGCTCGCTTGTATCCCGATGCTTTAGGCGCGGTGAAGCATGTGCAGCAGTGGGGAACCGCGGTTATTCTCTCGGACGGCGATGCCGTGTTCCAGCCTCGCAAGGTGGAACGATCCGGTCTCTGGCACGCATTCGATGACCGTGTCCTTATCTACGTCCACAAAGAGCAGGAGCTCGATGACGTTGAACGTTTCTATCCCGCGGATCACTATGTATTAATCGACGACAAGTTGCGTATTCTCGCCGCGGTGAAGAAGATCTGGGGCGAACGAGTTACTACTGTATTTCCTAAACAAGGTCATTATGCGCACGATCCAAAAATTCTGGCCGAGTTTCCGCCCGCTGACCTTGAGCTTGCAAGGATTGGGGATCTAATCACTTGCGATCTGCCCGCATTCCTAGAGAACCACGCCGCGTTACCTCGCCTTTGAGGGCTACTCCCGTAAAACAGCCCTCCTCTTTTTTCGGAACAAATTAGCGGATTGCGCGTTTGCGAGTTGGCCGCTTCATCCCCATCCCCCGAAAAGTGGCCCTGAAGCGGTGGACGGAGGGTTACCTCCCCCCGGGGTAGCCCTCTCTTTTTTGCCGAAACTTGGGCTGCCAGCCCAGGTCGCCAGGTGCTCGAATCTTTCTCTAGTCAACCGGCCATTGGGGGTAGTTTTCCTAGAGAAACCGGTAGAGTCCCAGCAATCCTGAGGACACCGGAGGTTCACGATGGCAATGCCTACGGATGAGCCGCAAGCAGCGCCAGCCCCGTCAGCGCGAAACAAGGCGCCCGACCCGCGCGCTGACACGCCCGAGATTCACGGCGACACAGGCAAGCCGAGCGCGCTGGCGAAGAAATGGGCGCCTTCGCCGACCCGCCTTCCGTCTATCATCGTCGGCGTCGTGGTCGCCACGGTCGCCGCCCTGTCGATCTGGTATCTGGTGCGGCCACAGCCCCTGCTAGTGCAAGGTGAGGTCGACGCCACGCGGTTTGACATTGCGGCGCGAGTTGACGGGCGGGTTGCGGAGGTCCCGGTCGAGCGCGGCCAGGACGTCGCCGCCGGGGCGGTGCTCGTGCGCATCGACAATCCGGAGACGATCGCCAAGAACGAGCAGGCTCTGGCGGCCAAGGTAGTAACCCAGGCGCAGCTCGCCAACATCAATGCCGGCACGCGCGCCGAGGAGATCGCGGCACGCAAGGCTGCGCTCGAGCGTGC
>Ga0207802_1000001_pt1 | contig 39637 bp, 36 predicted proteins | sample LuqExpMetageno20_FD_187778 | JGI IMG/M metagenome (GOLD analysis project Ga0207802, IMG submission 187778) | Tropical forest soil microbial communities from Luquillo Experimental Forest, Puerto Rico - Sample 20 (SPAdes) | ecosystem: Environmental > Terrestrial > Soil > Tropical forest ... | reverse complement strand
TGGCGCCATCTGCGGCGCTACGCCGTTTTTAGCTCCGTCGCCCGACTAGTGGCAGTCGCGCCTTGTTGGCCCTCGCGGTCGGCAACATATCTCTCCGGTGGTCAGCTCTATGCCCTTAGCGGCGGGGCGTTTCAAGGCCGGGTGATCACTTGTGTGACGTCGAAGGAATGTTTGCGTCGATTGCCATCGGGATGGCATAGCGGTTCACTTCATGGCGATTCCCCCGCTCAATACGCCGCGCTCAACCGCGACTGCGATCTTCGGTGGCCCGGAGGCGCTCGCTTCGCTTTGGCTGGCTTGGTGTCCATCCTCGGTGGTATCATCGGCAGTGTGATTGGACGCGCTGTATCAGGAATAAGGAGAGCAATAGCGCAAATAAGAAGGGCGGCCGTTTGGGCCGCCCTTTTTGCTTGTTCGCGAGAAAGGTCATTCCGCCCCGCCGGCGCCGCCAGCCGCCTGCGGTTGCTCGGCAGAAGCCTCAGCCTTCTGCTTTGCCTCCACGTCCTCGCCGGTTATCTGGTCGACTACCTTCATGGATAAGCGCACCTTCCCGCGCTCATCAATGCCAAGCAGCTTGACCTTCACCTTGTCGCCTTCCTTGACGACGTCCGTGACCTTGTTAACCCGGCGCGGGGCGAGTTGGCTGATGTGTACAAGGCCGTCCTTGACGCCGAAGAAGTTCACAAAGGCGCCGAAGTCCATCACCTTGACCACGGTGCCATCGTATATCATGCCGACTTCCGGCTCGGCGGCAATCGACTTGATCCAGTTGATGGCGGCCTTGATCGAGTCGGCGTTGGCGGAAGCGACCTTCACCGAACCGTCATCCTCGATGTTGATCTTGGCGCCGGTCTTCTCGACGATTTCTCGGATCACCTTGCCGCCCGTGCCGATGACTTCACGGATCTTATCGGTCGGGATCTTGAACATCTCGATACGCGGCGCGTGCTCGCCGAGCTCGGCGCGGTGCTCTGTGATCGCCTTGGCCATTTCACCTAGGATTTGCATGCGGCCTTCCTTCGCCTGGGCGAGGGCGACTCGCATGATCTCTTCGGTGATGCCGGCGACCTTGATGTCCATCTGCAGCGAGGTAACGCCGTTTTCGGTGCCTGCCACTTTGAAGTCCATGTCACCGAGATGATCCTCGTCGCCGAGAATGTCGGACAGGACAGCGAAGCGCTGGCCTTCGAGGATGAGGCCCATAGCGATGCCAGCGGTCGGCCGCTTCAACGGCACGCCCGCGTCCATCAGCGCCAGCGACGAGCCGCAGACGGTCGCCATTGACGAGGAGCCGTTCGACTCGGTGATCTCCGACACCACGCGGATGGTGTAGGGGAATTCCGCCGGCGTCGGCAGCATCGGATGGATTGCGCGCCAGGCGAGCTTGCCATGGCCGATCTCGCGGCGGCCGGGCGCGCCGATGCGGCCGGTTTCGCCGACCGAATAAGGCGGGAAGTTGTAATGCAGCAGGAAAGTCTCTTTGTACGTCCCCTGCAGCGCGTCGACGAACTGCTCGTCCTCCGACGTGCCGAGGGTGGCCACCACCAGTGCCTGGGTCTCGCCGCGCGTGAAGAGCGCCGAGCCGTGGGTACGCGGCAGCACACCGACTTCCGCCACGATCGGACGCACGGTCTTCAGGTCGCGGCCGTCTATGCGCTTGTTGGTGTCGAGAATGTTCCAGCGCACGATCTTAGCTTCTAGCTCCTTGACCACGCCGGCCACAGCCAGTGCGTCGTATTTCGGGTCGACGCCTTCCGGGAAGAACTGCGCCATCACCCTTTCGTTCACGGTTGTGACAGCGTCCTGGCGTTTCTGCTTCGTTACGATCGAATAGGCGGCACGCAGGTCCGTCTCGGCGAGGGTGAGGATTTCCTTTTCCAGCTCCTTGTGCTCGGGAACGACGAGCTCGCGCGGCTCCTTCGCCGCTTTCTCGGCGAGCTTGATGATAGCCTCGATCACCGGCTGGAAATGGCGGTGGCCGAACATCACCGCGCCGAGCATGATCTCCTCTGACAGCTCCTTGGCTTCCGATTCCACCATCATGACAGCGTCCTGCGTGCCGGCGATGACCAAGTCGAGCTGGGTTTCCGGCATCTCGTCGAGCGCTGGATTGAGCACGTACTCGTTATTGATGAAGCCGACGCGGGCGGCGCCGATCGGGCCCATGAAGGGCACGCCGGACAACGTTAGCGCCGCCGAAGAGGCGACCATGGCGACGATGTCGGGATCGTTCTCTATGTCGTGCGACAGCACGGTGACAGTCACCTGCGTGTCGCAGCGCCAGCCTTCCGCGAACAGCGGACGGATCGGCCGATCAATTAGGCGCGAGGTAAGCGTGTCCTTTTCGGTTGGGCCGCGTTCGCGCTTGAAGTAGCCGCCGGGAATGCGACCGGCCGCGTAGTATTTTTCCGTGTAATTGACGGTCAGCGGTAGGAAGTCGACGCCCTCCTTTGGAGCCTTGGCTGCCACAACGACGGCGAGAACGGTGGTCTCTCCGTAAGTCGCGAGTACGGCACCGTCGGCCTGCCGCGCCATTCTGCCGGTCTCGAGGGTTAGCTTTCGTCCACCCCAATCAAGTTCAACGGTATGCTTATCGAACATTGTATCTTTCTCTCATGGTTTTCGGCCGAACCCGAAAGCCATGAGCAAGACGGCGAGAGACTGCGCGTCGCCGCGAGCGGGAAACGGACAGTATCTGGCGATCCTGCCATGGCGTTCAGAGCCTGCCTTGGCGCAAGAGGCGATTCCTTCTCGGCTCTTGCTTGTCTCCGGCGTCGCGCCGGTCAAAACGAACGACTGCGTCATTACGCCTCGTTCACGAAACACGCGGGGCGCGCAATGCGCCTCACGCGGAGTTAAATTAGCGGCGGATACCAAGCTTCTCGATCAATTTCTTGTAACTGACTTCGTTGGTGCGCCGCAGATAATCGAGCAACTTACGGCGCTGGCCTACGAGCTTGAGCAGTCCGCGCCGCGAATGGTTATCCTTGGCGTGGGTCTTGAAGTGCTCAGTAAGGTTGTTGATCCGTTCCGAGAAGATCGCCACCTGCACTTCGGGAGAGCCGGTATCGCCCGGCTTCTTGGCGAACTGTTTCATCACCTCGGCCTTGCGGCCGGACGTAACCGACATCGGTCATCCTTTGGTCGCGCCGCGGCTGCCCATCAGCCCGGCCAGGTTGAACACGCGCTTAGGAACGATTTCACCGCGATCCAGTTCGGCCAGCGCCACCAGTTGGCCCGCTGCCGTGACGTAGACCGGTCCGCTGAAATTGGGTGCGTCCCGTCCGCGCAACAAAACGGCCTGGCCCCGTGCGAGCCTTGCCGCATCCGCCCGGCTGACGGCCAGCGCCGGGATGTCGTCCAGCGCGGTCTCAATGGGCAGTAGCGCGTCGGCGAGGCTTACCTCGCCGGCAGCGGCTCTATGGCACATAGCGTTCAGTTCTGCCAGCGAAATCATCGTTTCCGTGTCAAATGGGCCTACCGCCACCCGCCTAAGGGCGTGGACATGGCCGAAACTGCGCAAAGCGCGGCCCATATCGCGGGCAAGCGAGCGGACATAGGTGCCTTTACCGCATTCTGCCTCAAGCACCGCATGGTCGGGGTCAGGAGCGGCGACCAACTCCAAGCGGGCGATTTCGACGGGGCGAGCCTCAAGTTCGACCACCTTGCCGTCGCGGGCAAGATCGTAGGCGCGCTCGCCCTCGACCTTGATGGCCGAATAGCTTGGCGGCACCTGCTGGATCGTGCCGGTGTAGGAGGGCAGTAAGGCACGCAGCGACGACGACGACGGGCGCACATCGCTGGTGGCGATGACGCGACCCTCGGCGTCGTCGGTGTCGCGCTCTTCGCCCCAGCGCACCGTGAATTGATAGAGCTTGCGTCCTTCCATCACGACGGGAACGGTTTTGGTCGCTTCGCCGAGCGCGATCGGCAGGCAGCCGGAGGCGAGCGGGTCGAGCGTGCCGGCGTGCCCGGCCCGTTTGGCGGAAAATAGGCGCTTGATCATGCTGACCGCATGGGTTGAGGTCATGCCGACCGGCTTGTCGAGCACGATCCAGCCGTGCACGTCGCGCTTGTGACGCTTGAATTGCTGTCCCTTCGGACGCGCGTCGGCAGCCGCAGGAGGCCGTTCCAACAATTCGATTTCGTTATCGGTCACTTTTTTCCTCAGGATCGAGATCGCGCTTGACCGCGGGCGAACGCAGGAGCTGGTCGATGCGTTCCGCCTCAGCGAACCGCTCGTCGATGCGGAAGCGAATGTCGGCCGCGAATTTCAAGTTAATACGATGCGCGATCTCGGCACGTAGGAATTTCTTGTGCCGCTCGAAGGCCGCGAGCACTTCGTCGGCGTCGCGACCCGCGAGCGGCATAATGTAGATAGTCGCGAGCCTGAGATCGGCAGTCATGCGTACTTCCGGCACCGTGATGAAATGGCCCTCGATCACCGGGTCGTGCACGTCACCGCGTGCGAGCATCTCGGCCACTGCGTGCCGCACCAGTTCGCCTACGCGCAACTGCCGTTGCGAGCCATCAGGCGTCGTGTCGTGGTGTTTATTGCGCATTACCGTTTTCTCGGCTCTCATCGTCCGCAAAAACAGACGATTCAATAATCGCCGCCGCTTGCGGGTTACTGGATGCCCCATCTTTCCGAGGCATGACAGTGTTAGTGTTTAAGTGGCGTTCCTCGCGCTAGCATGAGGCTTGGACTCACAGCGAGCGTTGAATCGTCTCCACCCGGTAGCATTCGATCACGTCACCTTGTCGCATGTCCTGGTAGTTTTCGAAGGCCATGCCGCATTCCATGCCGGCGCCGACTTCGCGCACGTCATCCTTGAAGCGTTTGAGTTGCGACAGCTTACCCTCGTGTATCACAACGTTGTCGCGGATTAGGCGCACGTTGGCGCCGCGTTCCACGCTGCCGTCGGTGACCTTGCAGCCGGCGATCTTGCCAATCTTGGAGATGTTGAAGATCTCCAGGATCTGCGCGTTGCCCAGCATGCTTTCGCGCAGCGTCGGCGCCAGCAGGCCGGACATCGCCCTTTTTACGTCGTCCACGAGGTCGTAGATGATGTTGTAGTAGCGTATCTCGATGCCGGCGAGTTCGGCCGCCTCGCGTGCTTCCTTGTTCGCACGCACGTTGAAGGCGATGATCGGGACACCCGAGGCTTCCGCTAGCGTCACGTCAGATTCGGAAATGCCGCCGACGCCGGCATGCAATACGCGCGCCGCCACTTCGTCTGTAGCGAGCTTCTCGAGTGCGCCGACGATGGCTTCCACCGAACCCTGCACGTCGGCTTTGACGACCAACGGGAACTCCTTGCGGCCAGAGGCGTTCGCCTGAGCCATCATTTGTTCGAGCGAGCCGCGCATGCCGGTCGCCCGCGCCGCCACCTTCTCGCGTTTCTGGCGGGCGCGATATTCGGTGACTTCTCGGGCGCGCGCTTCGTTCTCAACCACGGCTAGGCGGTCGCCCGCGTCTGGGGTGCCAGAAAAACCGAGTACTTCGACCGGCGTCGACGGCCCAGCCGTCTCGATCGGATCGCCAGTGTCGGATACCAGCGCGCGCACGCGGCCCCATTCGGCGCCGGCCACCACCAGGTCGCCGACATGCAAGGTGCCGCGCTGCACCAGCACGGTCGCCACGGGCCCGCGGCCGCGGTCGAGTTTGGCCTCGATCACGGTGCCTTCGGCCGACCGATCCGGGTTCGCCTTGAGGTCGAGGATCTCGGCCTGCAGGCCGATCATTTCCAACAGCTTGTCGATGTTCTGTTTCTTGGTGGCGGACACTTCCACATCCACCACGTCGCCGCCCATCGATTCAACTTGGATCTCATGTTGCAGCAGATCGGTGCGCACACGCTCCGGTTTGGCGTCGGGTTTATCGATCTTGTTGATGGCAACGATAATCGGCACCTTCGCCGCCTTGGCGTGATGGATCGCTTCCACTGTCTGCGGCATGACGCCGTCGTCGGCGGCGACCACCAGCACTACGATGTCGGTTACCTTGGCACCGCGCGCGCGCATCGCCGTGAAGGCGGCGTGGCCGGGCGTGTCAATGAAGGTGATCTTGGCACCGGACGACGCCGTGACCTGATAGGCGCCGATGTGCTGGGTGATGCCGCCCGCTTCGCCCGCCACCACGTTGCTCGAACGGATAGCGTCGAGCAGCGAGGTCTTACCGTGGTCGACGTGGCCCATGACGGTGACTACCGGCGCGCGCGGAAGTGCTTGCCCCGGCTCGTCGGCGGTGTCAAACAGGCCCTCCTCAACGTCGGCCTCCGAAACGCGGCGCACGGTGTGGCCCATTTCCTCGGCGATCAGCTGCGCAGTGTCGGCGTCGATCACGTCGTTGATGGTCGCCATCTGGCCCTGCTTCATCAACAGGCCGATGACATCGACTGCGCGCTCCGACATGCGGTTGGCGAGTTCCTGCATGGTGATCGCCTCCGGGATCGTGACCTCGCGCACCAGCTTTTCCTTTGGCTCCGCCGTGGCGAGGCCCTTGAGCCGCTGGGTGCGGCGGCGAAACGAAGCAACTGAGCGCTCGCGCACATCATCGGCGTTCAGCGCGGTTATGACGGTGAGACGGCCACGCCGTTTCTCGTCGGCCGCGCGCGGCGCCGCACGCGGCGCCGCCGCCGGACGGGCGCCGCCGCCAGCGCGTCGGGAGCGCGGTACTTCTTCGTCGTCAAGTTCCAGCACCCTGCCGCGGCCGGACGGCATTTTCTTGGAAATGGTGTCATCGCCGAAGCGCTTTTTGGCGACTTCGCCGGCCTTGCGCTTGGTTTCCTCGTCGTGCTTACGGCGTTCTTCTTCCTCGCGCTTGCGTGTCTCGGCGGCCTCGCGCTCGCTCTTTTCGATGACTTCGCGGCCGGCGCGGCGGCGAGCCTCTTCCTCGGCGATCTTGCGCTCTTCGGCCTCGCGCAGGCGCGAGTCAGCAAGGGCATGCGCGCGCGCGGCGCGCTCTTCCTCGGTCAACGTGCGCAGCACGACGCCGGACGGCTTCGGTGCTTCCGCCGCGGGCACGGCGGCTGGCGCGCCCTTGGTGCTGGGCGCCGGCTTCTTCGCCGTCTCAGCCAGCGTTGACTCGGCCTTCGCCTCGGCCGGTCCGCCGATGGCACGGCGTTTAACTTTCTCGACCACGACCTGCTTGCTGCGGCCATGGCTAAAGCTCTGGCGCACGACACCCTTCTCGGTGCGTGGCTTAAGCGTCAGCTTGGAGACGCTTAGTTTCTTGTCGCCAGGGGTCTTTGTTTCACTCATTACCTATTGTGTCCTCGTGCTCCCGCGGATCGGCGCCTGCGTGCAGGTTCAACTCGGCGATGTTCCGGTCCGAAAGCGCTCTAAGCGCTTGGCGCGAGCGAGAAAAGTCTCGCTCACGGGTCCGGCAAGCAGCGCTGCATGTACCACATTTGGGCAGTTCAATGCCAAATCCAAATGCTCGCCGGAAAAACTCTCGACCACAACAATTTCGCGGGGTTTTTCAAGGATATTGTGCTGCAAAGCCGCAGCCAGTTTGCGCTTGCCGTCATCCGCCGCGTCGGCGGCATGGATGAGGGCCAATAGGTCGCCGCGGCCGACCGCAGCTTCCACCTTGGTAAAACCGGTAATGACTTGGCCGGCTTTGCCGGCGATCGCCAGCGCATCGAGCGCGCACTGTTCCAGCAAGGTTTCAATGGTCGCCACGAGATCGGCGGCGACGCGCACATTTTGCTTGAAGGCGCGGGCAAATACGTTGTCCTTAATCGCCTCATCAATCGCCCCACGGGTGGCGGTGATCCAGATGCCACGGCCTGGCAGCTTACGCTTGACGTCGGGCACGGTGTGGCCGCCAGGGCCGACGACGAAGCGGACCATGTCGTCGACGGGCTTGAGCGCACGGGTGAGCGCGCAGTGCCGGTGCATGCCCGGTGCGACACGTGTCGCGCCCCGGTCCAGGTCGTTATCTTGATCTTGCGCGATTGCCGGCATTTGGTGTCGTTGCTCCTAGGCCTGCGGCTGATCCTCGGCCACAGCCGCTTCGCCTTCAGCCGGCGGCGGGTTGAGTTCCGCCTCCGTGATCCAGCCGGCCTTGAGCCGCGCCTGCATAATTATTGCTTCGGCGTCCTCGCGCGAAACATCCATGCCCTCGAGGACGCCGGGCTCGTACTTGGATTCGCCGTCCTTGCGTTCGGTCCATCCAACCAGGTCGTCGGTCGCGCAGCCGGCGAGGTCTTCTACGGTCTTGACACTGTTTTCGCCGAAGGCAACCAGCATCTTGGTGGTGACGCCGGGCACCTCCTTGACGGCGTCCTCGACGCCCAACTCCTTCCGCTTGGCATCGAGCTCTGCCTCCTGCTTCTCGAGATATTCGCGAGCACGCTCCTGCAGCTCGCGGGCGGTTTCGACGTCGAATCCTTCGATGCTAGCGATTTCTTTCTCGTCCACCAGCGCGAGCTCCTCGATCGAGCCGAAGCCTTCCGAGGCAAGCAACTGACCAACCACCTCGTCAAGATTGAGCGCCTCGACGAAGGTCCTTGTGCGCGCCTCGAACTCAGCATGACGGCGCTCGGACTCCTCCTGCTCGGTGAGGATGTCGATGTCCCATCCGGTGAGCTGCGAGGCGAGGCGCACGTTCTGGCCACGGCGGCCGATGGCCAGCGACAGCTGCTGGTCGGGCACCACCACCTCGATGCGCTCCCTGTCTTCGTCGAGTACTACCTTGGCAACTTCCGCCGGCGCTAGCGCGTTCACCACGAAGGTGGCGATATCGGGCGACCACGGGATGATGTCGATCTTCTCGCCCTGCAGTTCGTTCACCACCGCCTGCACGCGCGAGCCGCGCATGCCGACGCAGGCGCCGACCGGGTCAACTGAGGAATCGCGCGAAATCACCGCGATCTTGGCGCGCGAACCGGGGTCTCGGGCGACCGCCTTTACCTCGACGATGCCGTCATAGATTTCCGGCACTTCCTGCGCGAAGAGCTTAGCGGTGAACTGCGGATGCGTGCGCGACAGGAATATCTGCGGCCCACGCGGCTCGCGCCGCACGTCATAGATATAGGCGCGGATGCGCTCTCCGTTGCGGAAAACTTCGCGCGGCAGCATCTCGTCACGGCGCACGATCGCTTCGCCTCGGCCGAGATCGACCACGACGTTGCCGTATTCGACGCGCTTGACGATGCCATTTACGATGTCGCCGATACGGTCTTTGTATTCGGCATATTGCCGGTCGCGTTCGGCCTCGCGCACCTTCTGCACGATCACCTGCTTGGCGGATTGTGCAGCGATGCGGCCGTATTCGAGCGGCGGCAGCGGGTCGGCGATGGTGTCGCCAACCTGCGCCGCCGGATGACGCTTACGCGCGTCCTCCAAAGTGATCTGGTTGGACGGGTTCTCGACGTTCTCTACCACCAGCATGTGGCGGGTGAGCCGCAGGTCTCCCGTCTTCGGCTCGAGCTCGGCGTGCACATCGGTTTCCGCGCCATAGCGCGAACGCGCAGCCTTGGCGATGGCGTCCTCCATAGCGGCGATGACAATGCCGCGGTCGATCGCCTTCTCGCGCGCCACCGCGTCGGCGATTTGCAACAGCTCGAGCCTGTTGGCGCTGACAGCCATAGCTATTCTCCTCCATTGGCGGCAGGCCGATGCGGCCGATGCCGTGAGTGTCTCTCTTTCCGTCGTTCCTGCCTACGGGCCTCGCGTGCATCACGCTTGGCCGCCTTCTCGCGTCGAAGAGCCTGCGCCACCAGTTCGTCAGTGAGCACAAGCTTGGCTTCGCTCATCTCGTCGATCGGGAGCAGAACGTCTGCTTCCTCGCCTTGCGCGACGTCGTCGTGGATGAGCCGCGCGGTGTCGCCTACCGTGCCGACCAAGAGACCGCGGAATCGCTTGCGGCCGTTGATCGGAACCAAGGTCTCGATCTTCACCAAGTTGCCGGCATAGCGGTCAAAATCCGACTTGCGTACCAACGGCCGGTCGATGCCCGGGGAAGAAATCTCCAGCCGGTAGGCGCGTTCGATCGGATCGGCGACGTCGAGTACTGGTGACAGCGCGCGCGATAACGTTTCGCAGTCTGCGACCGCCATGCTTCCGTCAGGCCGCTCAGCCATGATCTGCACGGTGCAGCCGTCAGCGTTGGACACCTTCACCCGCAGCAGGCGATAGCCGAGCTGTTCGATCACCGGCTCGGCGATGCTGGCGACGCGAGCGGAGAGCCCCGGCTCGGCGATTAGCCGCGGTTCGGATTCGGTCTTTATGGCGGTTTCGGCCGCCGGACGCGCTTCGCTTGAAGCCATTTCGGTAACAAAAAAGAGCGGGCCCCCGGGGACCCACTCTCAAAACCTAGCCTGGTTATGAGGGTGTCTTAGCAATCGTAAATATAGCGATTTTGAGCCGTCGCGCAAGGGAGGAGAGCGGCTAACGCTTCGTTCAGACTCTACGATTAAATTTACGTAAAACTACCAAAATAGCACTAATTTCGCGGCCGTTTGCGCAAGGTTTTGTAATGAGTGTCCGCGCCTCGCTGCTTCCGGAACTGGAAGAGGTGGTCCAACACGGCTCGGCAGAAAAACGGGCTAAAACCCTTCGCCGCATCGCCAATCTTTTTCTTGAAGGCGCTCCGACCTTCAACGCACAGCACGTCGCGCTGTTTGACGAGATCATCGGCTATTTGATCGAGGAGATCGAGGTCAAGGCGCTGGCGGAACTGGCGCGCCGCATCGCGCCGGTCCCGAACGCGCCGCACGGCGTCGTGGTCACGCTCGCCAAGAACGACGACATCAGCGTCGCCGGTCCGGTGCTCAAGCAGGCGCGCATCGACGATCTGGATCTCAAGTACATCGCCGAAACCAAGAGCCAGGCGCACCTTCTGGCGATGTCTACGCGCACGAACATCAGCGAGGGGCTCACCGACGTCTTGGTGCAGCGCGGTGACCGCGAAGTTGCCTGCGCTGTTGCCACGAATCCCAAGGCACGCTTGTCAGAGAGCGCGTTGTCGACGCTGGTCAAGCGCGCTGAACGCGATAGCGAGCTGGCCGAGAGGGTGGGGCTTCGCAGCGATATTCCCTCGCGGTTGTTCCGCCAGCTGTTGCTACACGCGAGCGAAGTGGTGCAGAAGCGCCTGTTGGTGCAAGCCAAGCCCGAAATGCAGGCTGAGATCCACCACGTGCTGGCGAAAGTGACCGAGGAGCCGAGGATCAAGTCGAGCCCGCGCGACTATATCGCGGCGATGGCGACGCTGCAGGCACTGAAGAAAGAGCGTAAACTCACCGAGGCCGATGTCGCCAACTACGCCAAGAATGGAATGTACGAGGAGGCCATAGCCGCGTTGGCGATCATGAGTGCAGTGCCGGTCGAGGTGGTGGATCGCCTGGTCAACGGCCAGCGCTTTGATCCGTTGTTGATCCTGGCGCGCGCAGCAGGCTTCACATGGCGGACGGTGCGCGAGATCATTTGTTCGCGGCCGGGGTTCAAGCCGTCGGGCCAAATACTCGACGTGGCGAAAGAGAATTTCGACCGGCTTACCGTAACCACGGCGCAGCGCGTCGTGCGCTTCTGGCAGGTCCGCCAGGACGGCGGCGAATAGTCAGACGCGCCGGAAGGTGAGGTAAGCCGACGCGCGCCCTTCGCGCATAGCTTTGGTTTCGTAGCGCGTGCCGAAAAAATCCGTCCACGGCTTGCGCCAGTCGTCGGCGCGCTCCGCCGTCCACTCAAAGTCCGGCGAGCGCAGCACGCGCGCGAGCGAAAATGTCGCGTAATCGGCGATATCGGTCGCGAATCGTACTTCACCGCAGGATTTCAGAAGGCGCGCCAATCGCTTGAGACTTTCGTCCTGGATGAAGCGCCGCTTCCAATGTCGCCGCTTCGGCCACGGATCGGGATAGAGCAGGTCGATGCGCAAAAGCGCGCCCGCCGGCAGCCAATCGATCAGTGCGCTAGCGTCGCCGAAATGCAACCGGATGTTCGAAAGCTTATGTGCATAAATCTCGGCCAGCGCCTTCGCAACGCCATTGATAAATGCGTCGCTGCCAATGAAGCCGATGGTCGGATGCGCGCGCGCTTGCGCAATCAGATGTTCGGCGCTTCCGAAGCCTATTTCGAGATGTATCTCCTCAGCCTGTGTAAAAAGGGTACGCAGGTCAGCTGGTGACGGCTTGGAGAGGTCGAGAGCGAGCCGCGGCAGCAGCGTGTCGAACAGCGCGGCTTGGCGCGGCTTAAGCGCGTGCCCCTTGCGCCGTCCGAAAAAGGCACGTGACGATACGGACGAATCAGAATCCATCATTCGTCATGGCCGGATTTGTCCCGGCCAGCCACAAGTTTGAACACCGCAGGACGTGGATGCTCGGTTCAAGGTCGGGGCATGACATGGACCTACCGCACCGCGCTTTTGATCGCCGCCGCCAGGTCGGTCTTCTCCCAGGAGAAGCCGCCGTCCTTGTCCGGCGCGCGGCCGAAGTGGCCGTAGGCTGCGGTGCGCCGGTAGATCGGACGGTTGAGCTTGAGTGTGCGGCGGATAGTGGTGGGTGTCAGCCGAAACAACTCGGGCAGCACTTTCTCGAGTTTCCCCTCTTCGACTTTGCCGGTCCCGTGTGTGTCGACCAGGATCGACATCGGATCGGCGACGCCGATCGCATAAGCGACCTGGATGGTGCACTTGTCTGCCACGCCGGCGGCAACCACGTTCTTGGCGAGATAGCGCGCGGCATAGGCGGCCGAGCGATCGACCTTGGTCGGGTCCTTCCCGGAGAAGGCACCACCGCCGTGCGGCGCGTAGCCACCGTAGGTGTCGACGATAATCTTGCGGCCGGTGAGGCCGCAGTCGCCGTCAGGGCCGCCAATCACGAAATTGCCAGTCGGGTTGACCAGGAAGTCGGACGCCTTCTTCGGCATCCAGCCTTTAGGCAGCGCGGATTCAACCGAGTCGGCGATCATCTCCTTGATCAACCCTGGCGTGTATTTCTTGCCGTTGCGGCTTTGCGCCTTGTGCTGGGTCGAGACCACCACCTTGGTGCAGCCCACCGGCTTGCCGTTGAGATAGCGGATGGTGACCTGGCTCTTGGAGTCGGGCTGCAGATCGAACAACTGGCCGGCGCGGCGCTTCTCAGAGAGGACCTTTAAGATCTTGTGCGCGAAATAGATCGGCGCCGGCATGAAAGAATTCCTTTCGTAAACTTCACTCTCAGTGCAGGCAAAGCCAAACATCATACCCTGGTCGCCGGCGCCTTCTTCCTCTTTGCCCTTCTTCTTCCTGGCGTTGACGCCCATGGCGATATCGGGAGACTGGCCGTGCAGCAGCACCTCAATGTCGGCGCCGTAATACGAGAAGCCGTCCTGGTCGTAGCCGATGTCCTTGACCACGTTGCGCGCTATCTGGGCGATTAGTTCGCGGTTCACCACCGCCTTGTCGCCGTGCTTCTGGAACAGCGGCGCCTGGCCGCGGCCCTCACCGGCGATCACGATCTTGTTGGTGGTCGATAGTGTCTCGCAGCCGAGCCGTGCATTGACCAGACTGTCATCGGCGATGCCGAGCTTGATGTCGTTTTCGATGAACGCGTCGAGCACCGCATCGGAAATCTGGTCGCAGACCTTGTCCGGATGACCCTCGGAAACCGACTCGCTTGTGAAGAGAAAATCGCTGTGAGCCACGCTGAAACTCCTTCCGTGGCGCGACCGCAAAGCCGCGCAGTTGCGGTCGTGTTCTTGCAGTGGCGGCCGACGAGGTCAAGATGCGGGCAGCGACGGGCAGCGGCCCCTAAGTTGTTGGGATAACGCCTAAATCACTCTTCGCCGGCGATTTGTTCCACCAGATCGACAATGCGGCGACGCAGTTTGCCGCTCTTGATACGCATGAAAGACTTGGTCAGCGACAGCCCATCGGAGGTGGCTAGGAAGTCCGACACATAGGCCGGCGACGGCGCTTCACTCATGCCGCCGTGATGACCGGCAAGATGCGGCGCGCCCTCGAAGAAGAACGACACTGGTACCTGCAAGATGTTTGAGATCTGCTGCAGCCGGCTCGCGCCGATTCGGTTGGTGCCCTTTTCGTATTTCTGCACTTGCTGAAAGGTGAGGCCAAGCGCGTCCCCGAGCTTCTCTTGACTCATGTTGAGCATCATCCGACGCATGCGCACGCGCGACCCGACATGCTTGTCGATCGGATTCGGGGTCTTCTTAACCATAAAGGTCTCCTATGCCGCTATTGAAAGGCGTAATGTCATAGGTAACGGCATCGATGCAATCCGAGATTTCTCATTAATTGATCGATAGTGTTAACACGCGCTTAGATTGTCCCCTATTTTCGCGAATTCTTCGCGCATTAGCCGACAACTTATACGTTGCACAGCGCATGCACGCAATCTAAGGCTGAATTTGCTGGCGACCTATCGACGCATTCGGCGTCGGGCGACGGCGATCAGGCTGATAATAAAGAGAAATGCTAGCCCGCTATCGCCGAAGCGTACATACGGCGTCGGTGCAATCGCGCGCGGCAGCGAAGAGTCGAGCACGCCTTCAACGCCGAGCGGCAACGAGCCGACGATCCGCCCGACGGGATCGACGACGGCGGAGATGCCGGTGTTGGCCGCGCGCACCAGCGGTAGGCCTTCGCTGATCGCCAGCGTGCGCGCCTGCTGGAAATGCTGGTAGGGGCCTGAGCTGATTCCGAACCAGCCGTCGTTGGTTACGTTAACTAGCCAGCCGGGCCGTTCGCTCTTCGGCACAGCCACGCCGGGGAAAATCGCCTCGTAACAGATCAGCGGCAACATTGTCGGCGCGCCCGGCACGTCCATCGCGCGCCGCCGGTCGCCAGACTGGAAGCCGCCGATCTGCTGGGTGAGATTTCTCAGGCCCAGTCCTTCGAGCAGCCGCTGCAAGGGCAGATATTCGCCGAACGGCACCAGATGCACCTTGTCGTAAATGCCGCGGATTGAGCCGTCGGGATCGATCACATAAACCGAATTGTAGACGCGCGGATTGCTCGGGCTGGCGTTGGTCGCCGGGCGCACCGCGCCGGTGATCAGCTCGGTGCTCGGCTTCAGCAGCCCAGTGATCTGCGCGAGCGCGTCGGGCTCGCGTGTTAGGAAAAACGGAAACGCCGATTCCGGCCAGATCAGCAGCGTGAAGTCGTGCACGCCGTTCGACTGCGGCCCGGTCGTGCGGTCTGACAGACGCAGGTAGCGCTCCATCACCTTCGCTTTGCTCGAGTAGTTGAATTTCTCGTCTTGCTGCAGATTGGGCTGCATGATGCGCAGCCTAACGCCGTTCACTAATGTCGTTGGATTCTGCCAGAGGCGCACCACGCCGTAGCTGCCGAGCGCCACTAGGATTAGCACGCCGGAGATCGGCGCGCGCATTGGATGTGGCGTGTCCTTAGCGTCATCGGCTAGGACGGCCGGGCTAGCGCAGATCGCGATACATAAGAATGTCAGGCACCAGACGCCGATGAGCGACACGCTTTGCCCGAGCGCCAGCGGTTCGGTGAGGGCGTAGCCGAACGTGTTCCAGGGAAATCCGCTGAGTAGATGGCCACGCAGCCATTCGGCGGCGGTGAGCATCACCGCCAGCGCGAGAATGCGTTCGGCGCCGCGCACCCAGATCAGCCGCGCCGCGGCCAGACCGAGTCCAGTGTAGAGCGCGAGATAGGCCGGCAGCCCGGCGACCGCGATCGGAAGCAGCCATCCGAACGTCTTGGCGTCGACCAGGAATGCGGAGCCGATCCAGTAGAGCCCGGCGAGGAAATAGCCGAAGCCGAAACACCACCCGGCAGCCGCCGCAGTTATCGCTGCGCTCCAGCGTCCGGCGGCCGAGCCATCCACAAGCCAAACTAGCATCGGGAATGTCAGAAACAGAACTGGCCAGGCGTAGATCGGAGCTAGCGCCAGGGCCGAGGCGGCGCCTGCGAGGAAGGCAATCAGCGCGCGGCGCCAGGGCGAGGCGAGGACGACCGCGTAGGCGAGGCGGCTGATGGTCACGGGCGTTGTGAGTTTGGAGGGCTTGTCTGTCCGCCGTCCTTTGGCATGACGTCAATCGAGAGCTTCGGCGGCGTGGTGTCAGCGAGCACCGCGTCCGGCTCGCCGCGCCGACGTTGCTCACGCGGTCGGTCGCGCCGTTCCTTCAACCGGGTGATGCGTACCCGTTTGATGCGGCGCGGATCGGCGTCGAGCACCTCGAATTCGAACAGCCCGGGCCCCGGGATTAGCTCGCCGCGCACCGGCAAGCGGCCCGCGCGCGTCATCAGATAGCCGCCTAGCGTGTCGACCTCCTGTGCCGAATCCCCGGCATCGAAATCGCTACCGACGGTGGCTACGACGTCCTCGAGATGTGCGCGCGCGTCGGCTATGAAGGAACCGTCTGACTGACGCACCACTTGCGGCGTTTCATCTTCGTCGTGCTCGTCGCCGATTTCGCCGACGACTTGCTCTACAATGTCCTCGATCGAAACGAGGCCGTCGCTGCCGCCATATTCGTCGACTACCAGCGCCAAATGGATGCGCGTCGCCTGCATGCGCGCCAACAGGTCGATCACCCGCGACGACGGCGGTACGAACAGAATCTCGCGAACGATCTTCGTAGCCGACAGTGGCATGGAAAGTTCGATCGCCTTGAGATCGAGGCCTGCGGGCAGCGGCTTCTTGCGCTTAGCGTTTTTTTCAGGACTCACCGTGGCTCGCGCGGTCATGAAGGCGATCAGATCGCGGATGTGCACCATGCCGACCGGATCGTCGAGCGTGTCGTTATAGACCACGAGCCGCGAGTGGCCGGCGCCCTCGAACATCCGCATCAACTCGCCGAGCTTGATGTCCTGCTGCACAGCGATGATGTCGGCGCGCGGCACCATCACGTCGCCGACGCGCCGCTCGCGCAAACCCAGGATGTTCTTGAGCATCCGACTTTCTTCCGGCGAGAAGCCGGATTCGCCGGGCGGCAGCGCCTCCAGCACATCCTCGAGGGCTTCACGTGAGCTCGGTTTCCAGCCGAACAGCGTGCGAAACATGCGCACGATCCAGTTCTCGACGCTCTCTCGTTGTGGCTTCACTGGCACCGGCAAGTTGCGCGGCTCATAGGCCGCGTCGCTGGCGATTGAACTGGCGGAATCGTCGGGCATGGAGGTTAGGCGTCACGCCGGTTGCGTGCGAGATAGGGGTCGGGCAGGTTCATGAGCAGCATGATCTTGGTTTCGAGGCCTTCCATCGCAGCGGCGTCAGCATCGGTCTGGTGATCGTAGCCGATAAGGTGGAGGAAGCCATGCACCGCAAGATGGGCAAGATGATGCAGGAACAGTCGCTGCTCTTCCTTACATTCGCGCTTTAGGGTTTCGTAGGGGATGGCGATATCGCCAAGAAACGGCGGGGCGCCCTGCGCATTGGCGGCCGAAAATGAAAGCACGTTCGTTGGCTTATCGATTCCGCGCCAATGGCAGTTGAGCTTGGCGACCGCGGCGTCATCGGTGAGCACGACGCTCACCTCACTGGCCGACGCCGACAGCGTGGCGACTGCTGTGGCAATCGCTTGGCGCACGGTCGGCTCGGCCAGAGGCTCGGCGTCCCACAGCTTTGAGACAATTCCGATATCGATCACCGGCGCGGCCGCGCGCCGGCCGGACGCAGCTGTCATTTCTTTTCCTCGCGCGCGGTCGCCTTACGATCGTAGGCTTCGACGATGCGCGCCACCAACTCGTGGCGGATCACGTCTTCATGGGTGAAGGCGACGTGGCCAACACCCGCGATGCCGCCGAGCAGGCGCACGGCTTCGCCCAAGCCGGACGCCTGGCCCAGCGGCAGGTCTACCTGGCTCGGGTCGCCGGTCACGATCATGCGACTGTTCTCGCCCAGCCGCGTCAAGAACATCTTCATTTGCATGGAGGTGGTGTTCTGCGCCTCGTCAAGAATGATGGCGGCATTCGACAGTGTGCGTCCGCGCATGAAGGCGAGCGGCGCAATCTCGATTTCGCTAGCCTGCAGCGCGCGCTCGACAATACGCGAGTCCATTAGGTCGAACAGCGCGTCATAGATTGGGCGCAGATAGGGATCGACCTTCTCACGCATGTCGCCGGGCAGGAAGCCGAGCCGCTCGCCCGCTTCCACCGCCGGCCGCGACAGAATGATGCGGTCGACTTCCTTGCGTTCGAACATCTGGATAGCGTGCGCGACCGCGAGCCAGGTCTTGCCGGTGCCGGCAGGACCAGTGCCGAACACCAGGTGATGGCGCTTGAGCGAGCGGATATACGCATCCTGCGCCGCGGTGCGCGCGCGCACCGGGCGCTTGCGCAGATGGATCTCCTCGAATGCAGGCGGCAAGCCGGCGGGCTCGTAATCGAATAGCGAGCCCTGCGCGATCGCCTGCCGGATCGCGCCTTCGACGTCGCCGACGCTGAGATCGCGGCCGCGCTTGATCAGTTCGTAGAGCCCCTCGAGCACGCGGCCGGCTTGCTCGCAGGCGCCGCGCGAACCCTCGATGGTGACGTGATTGCCGCGCTGCTCCGCCACCACACCAAGGCGGCGCTCGATGAGCGCCAGATTTTGTCCGTATTGCCCGAACAGGACGGAAGCCAGCCGGTTGTCCTCGAAAACAAGTACGGTTTGCGTGGTTGCAGTTTCCTCGAAAGCTGCGGCGGGCGGGATCGGCGGATCCGGGGTGCGCAAGGGTGTTTAGACTCCTGCTGGGGCGAGTTCTGCTGTCGCGGTCTGTCCAGTCAATGTGCCGAACAGGCTGTTGCTGCCGACTTGGGTGATGACCACCGGCTGCACCGTTCCGATCAGGCGCTTCGGCGCCATCATCTGTACCATCTGCAAATATGGGGTGCGGCCGGTGAGTTGCCCAACCAGCCGGCCGGGCTTGTCCAGAAGAACATCGAGCCTTCGCCCGGCGAATTGGGCATTGAAGGTTCGCCATTTGCGCCTGATCACGGCCTGCAGCCGCTGCAGCCGTTCGGATTTCTCCGCATCAGGAACCTGATTATTGAGATCGGCGGCCGGCGTGCCGGGGCGCGGCGAGTACATGAATGAGTAGGCGGTGGCTAAGCCGACTTCTTCGACCAGTGACAGCGTCTCACGGAAATCGGCCTCGGTTTCGCCGGGGAAGCCGACGATGAAATCAGAGGTGAGGGCGAGGTCCGGGCGGCTCGCGCGCAAGCGCGCGATAACCGCAAGGTAGTCCCTGCGCGTGTGTTTGCGGTTCATTACCGCCAGTATGCGGTCAGAGCCGGATTGCACAGGAAGATGCACGTAGGGCATCAGCGCCGCCAGGTCGCCATGCGCCGCGATCAAGTCGTCGTCCATGTCGCGCGGATGACTGGTGGTGTAGCGCAGGCGCACGATACCCTGAACCTGCGCCAGCCGGCGCAGCAATTTGCCGAGCGACGACGGCCGCCCGACGGCGTCCTGCCCGTGATAGGCGTTGACGTTTTGCCCGATCAGCGTCACCTCGCGCACACCGGCAGCGGCGAGCCGTCCGACTTCAGCGACTATCTTCTCGACCGGGCGCGAGGTCTCGGCGCCGCGCGTATAGGGTACGACGCAGAACGTGCAGAATTTGTCGCAGCCTTCCTGCACGGTGACGAAGGCAGAAATGCCGCGACTGGCGATGGCCTCCGGTCGAGGTGGGGCGAGCGCGTCGAATTTGTCGTCCGCCGGAAACTCGGTATCGACGATCCGCTCGCTGTCCTGCAGGCGCGTGATCATCTCGGGCAGGCGATGATAATTCTGCGAACCAACGACCAGATCGACGGCGCTAAAGCGGCGAATGATTTCCTCGCCTTCGGCCTGTGCGACGCAGCCGGCAACCGCGATCAACATGCGGCGGCCTTGCCGGGCGGCTTCCTCTTTCATCACGCGGACGCGGCCGATCTCGGAATAGAGCTTCTCGGCCGCCTTCTCGCGAATGTTGCAGGTGTTAAGGATGAGGAGGTCGGCGTCCTCGGGCCGTGCGGTTTCACTGAAACCCGCGGGCGCCAGCGTATCCGCCATACGATGAGAATCGTAGACGTTCATCTGGCAGCCGAATGACTTGACGTGTACTTTGCGGTTTTCGCTCATGCCGTCGCATTTGCACCTGGACCAATTTAACCGGCCGGGTGCGATTTGTCCCGTCAATCCATGTCATTGATTTCGTGACGATTTCAAGATGTGCTAAGACGCACCGGCCGCGGCCGCCCGAGCAGGGTGGCCGCCGTGAGCTGGCGCACCGCATCTTCCAGCCGTTTGGTCACAGTTTTGCGGTCGGCGTCGGCGGCGGCGGGAATCGGCTCGCCGTAGCTCACCACCGCGTCCACGGCGCCGCGCACGATAAACTCCTTGATGTGCGGGATGAAGTCGAGATCACCATACCAGGCGACTAGCGGTCGGTGCTGCCGCCCCATCGGAACGCCGTACTGGCTAATGTAGCATATCGACATCGGCTGAATGAGAACGCCACGCTCGGCCCGCGCGCCGGCCTCCTCAAGGGCTCCGATCAGCGCGGAGCGGAACGGCAGCACGCGGTTGCCGTCGTTTGAGGTGCCTTCCGCGAACAGCACCACCGAGGTGTTGCCGATCAGTCGCCTGGCGATCTCGACGATGGCATTGCCAGTGTGCTGGCGGCGCGCTCGGTCGACGAACACCGTGCGTTGTACGCGCGCGGCGAGGCCGACGATTGGCCAGTCTGCGACCTCCTTCTTGGCGACGAAGGCGACCGGCAAAATAGAGCCGATCACCAAGATATCGGCCCAGGACGTATGGTTGGAAACGAACAACACCGGCCGGTCGCGCACCGGCTCGCCCACGATGCGAACGCGAATGCGCAAGCAGAGGCATATTGCGCGGTAATAATTGACGGCGATGGCACCCCAGCCGGGCAGGTGCAGCTTCTCGAGCAGCCACTGAACGGAGACTAGCAGTGGTGTCAGCGTGCAGAACAACGCCGCGAAAATTGGCCCCCGCAGCATCAGTGTCCGCTAGCTGTTCTTTTCTTCGTTGAGCGGCACGGCATAGAGCTCGAGCCGGTGATCGACCAGCTTGTAGCCGAGCCGGCGCGCGATCTCGGTCTGAAGGCGCTCGATTTCCTCGGAGCGGAATTCGATCACTTCGCCGGTGCGTAGGTTGATCAGGTGGTCGTGGTGCGCTTCCGTGCTGGTTTCGTAGCGCGCGCGACCCTCGCGAAAATCGTGCCGCTCGATGATGCCGGCATCCTCGAATAGTCGCATGGTGCGATACACGGTCGAGATCGAAATGCGGTCGTCAACTTTGATGCAGCGCCGATAAAGTTCTTCCACATCGGGATGGTCTCCCGAGCCCGCCAACACCCGCGCGATGGTACGGCGCTGCTCGGTCATGCGCATGCCCTTAGCGGCGCATTCCGCCTCGATGTCTCTCCGGTGGCTGATATTCCTTTCCGGCATAGTCTCTCGGTTTCTCGGGTCTCAGCTTCACATCATAGTCACCGCGTCTGGCAGGGTCTATCTGGGGAATCACCCGAGGTCGCGGCGCAGGACCAGCGCGGCGGCCTGGCTGTCCGAGCCCGGGTAGTAACTCGCGCGCCGCGAAACCTGCCGAAAGCCGGCGCGGTCGTAAAGCCGGATGGCGGGGGCGTTATTCTCGTCGACCTCCAAGAATACCGTTCGCACCCCGAGCCCGGCGAGGCAGCGGAGATGCAGCTTCAAGAGAGCGCGCGCGAGGCCACCCCCGCGGCGCGCATCAGCTACCGCGACCGACAGGATTTCCGCCTCATCCGCGGCCAGCCGGGAAATGATGAATGCCGCCATTTTCGCGCCAGCTAGTGCGCGATGCGCTACCACCTGGCGGTCGATCAACAGATTTTCGACTTCCTGCTCGCTCCAGCCGCGCCGGAACGAGGCGCTATGCAGCGAGGCGATCGCCGCTGCGTCGCGGGTGCTCGCTTCCGACAACACCGGCTCGCTGCGCGCGAAGAGATTGGACAACAACCGCCTCATCGGCGCGCCACTTGCGCAGCGTCCTGCGGCTGGGCGTCCGGCGCGCGCAGGTAAAGCGGCTTGGGCGGCGAGCGGGATTCAACCGCGGCGGCGCCCAGCCACGCCACCCAGTCGATGTTGGGCGCGCGGCGCGTTTCCACCAGAGTGGGCGGACGCTCGGCGGCCGGCCAGATTGGCGCCAACATTTGCGCCCCAGTACCGACGAGCCGCGGCGCACCGCTTGCCGCCACGCGCAAAGCTTCGCGTAACGACGCCAAACGCGGCGCGACGACAGTGCGCCCCCCCGGCCCGAACACCTGCAGGTAGACGTGATCGTGCCGCGCGTCGACCACCGACACCACCGGCAGCGTGTCGTCGGCGGCGATCAGAGGCGCGGCGTAGGCTGCGAGCGTTGACAGGCCCACCGCTGGCTTGCCGGCGGCGAGCGCAATGCCGCGGGCGGCAGAAATCCCTACGCGCAGGCCGGTGAAGCTGCCGGGTCCGGTGGTGACCGCTATGCGGTCAAGTGTGGCAAACCGCAGAGCGGCGCGGTCGAGTACGCGCGCGATCAGCGGCATCAGGGCTTCGGCGTGGCCGCGCACCATCTCGAGCGATTCATGTGCGATAATCGCCCCCCGTTCGGTGTCGAGCACGGCCGCCGCGCAAGCCTCGAGCGCTGTATCAATGGCGAGAACATGCATACGGGCAATTTATCACTCTCGTCGCCCCGCTTGTCCCGGCCACCCAAACGCTGATGCCCGGAAGGCCGGACATGACGCCGTAGGAAGATACTCGGCAGCCTTACATGGGCTGCACCTCGACCACTTCCGGCACGAAATGTTTAAGCAGGTTCTGGATGCCGTGCCTGAGGGTCGCGGTCGATGACGGGCAGCCGGAGCAGGCGCCGCGCATGTTGAGATAGACGACGCCTTCCTTGTAGCCGCGGAAGGTGATGTCGCCGCCATCGCCGGCCACTGCCGGGCGCACGCGCGTCTCGATCAGGTCCTTGATGAGGGCGACTGTCTCAGAGTCCTTCTCCTCGAAGAACTCGTCCGAAACCGGTGTCGGCTGGGCGCCGATCGCGAGCAGCGGCGCGCCGCTCATGAAGTGCTCCATTATGGCCCCGAGGATCGCCGGCTTGATCTGCTGCCAGTCGCAGGCGGCCTTGGTAACCGAGATAAAGTCAGCGCCGAAAAAGACGCCCGTGATATTCGGAATTTCGAACAACCGTTCGGCCAGTGGCGACTGCGCCGCAGCTTCCTTGCTCTGTATGTCAAGCGTGCCGGATTCGAGGACGGGGCGCCCGGGCAGGAATTTCAAGGTCGCTGGATTGGGGGTGGCTTCAGTTTGGATAAACATGCGCTTGGCTCCTGAGGCGGGTTCAAGGCCCGTAAGGACGGATCCACCCTATAGATGGGGTTTTTGTCGGAAGGCGTCAATTATCGGAAAACGTAACCACCGGGCTCGAACTACGACATGGCGTCGAGGTCTTCGTCGCTGAGGTGCCCTGGCACGATCGCTACCGGGATCGGATAGGCGCCGGCGGTTTTGGCGATGCTGGAAACCAGCGGGCCGGGGCCTTCCTTGGCGGTGCCGGCTGCCAGCACCAGAATACCAATGTCGGCGTCCTCGTCGATCAGCTTAACGATCTCCTCTGCCGGCTCGCCTTCGCGAATCACCCGGTCCGGCACGATATTGGCAATGTCCTTGGTGCGCTTAGCGAACTTGTCGAGCGCCGCACTGGCCTCTTCCATCGCCTCGGCCTTCATGATGTCGGCAACGCCAAGCCATTGCTGATTGCGGTCGCCGGTATCGATCACACGCAGCATCACGAGCTGCGAGCCGGTGCGGCCAGCGCGCTTGCTTGCCCAATAGACCGCGCGGTCGCATTCTTCGGTATTGTCGATGACGACCAGATACTTACGCTTGTGGCCGGCCTCGTAGCTGCGCCGCTTGGTGCTCATCGCCGCTTAGCCCCATCCAAATGCGCGAATACGGACGCACAAGCTTTGAAATCTTGGCACGGCAGCTGGCGCGCCGACAAGCCACTCGCGGCACGGAATTAACGACGGCGGAACTTGCCGGTCAGCGGCGGACGAAACCGACGATGTCCTTGACCGCCTTCATGGTTTCTGCGGCAAGCACTTGTGCGCGCGCAGAGCCGTCGGCGAGCACGTGGTCGATATAGACCAGATCCTGCATCAGCCGTTTCATCTCGGCGCCGATCGGTCCAAGCTTGGCGACGGCGAGATCGACCAGCGCGGTCTTGAACGTCGAGAACTGGCCACCGCCGAATTCGCCCAGCACCTGTGCCTTGGTTACGCCCTGCAGCGCCGCGTAGATGCCGACCAGATTATCAGCCTCGGGCCGTTTCCCGAGTCCTCTCTCCTCGCTCGGTAGCGGTTCGGGATCGGTCTTCGCCTTGCGGATCTTCTGCGCGATCGCTTCGACATCGTCGGTCAGGTTGATGCGCGAATAGTCAGACGGCTCCGACTTCGACATCTTCTTGGAGCCGTCGCGCAACGACATCACGCGCGTCGCCGGCCCCTGGATCAGCGGCTCCGGCAGCGGGAAGAAGGCGTTGCCGTAGCCATGCGCCTGTATCGATTGCGCGAAGTCGTTATTGAATTTCTGAGCGATGTCGCGCGACAGCTCGAGATGCTGCTTCTGATCTTCGCCGACCGGCACATGCGTGGAGCGATAGACCAGGATGTCGGCGGCCATCAGGTTGGGGTAGGCATAAAGCCCGACCGAGGCATTCTCGCGGTCCTTGCCCGCCTTTTCCTTAAATTGCGTCATGCGGTTGAGCCAGCCGAGGCGGGCGACGCAGTTGAATACCCACGCGAGCTCTGCGTGCTCGGCGACCTGGCTCTGGTTAAAGATGATCTGCTTCTTGGGATCGATGCCGCAGGCGAGGAAGGCGGCGGTCACTTCTCGCGTGGCGCGCGGCAATTCGCTCGGCTCCTGCCATACTGTGATGGCATGCAGGTCGACCACGCAATAAATGCAGTCGTAGCGGTCCTGCAGCGCGACGAATTTGGTGATTGCGCCGAGGTAATTGCCGAGGTGAAGGTTGCCGGTGGGCTGCACACCGGAAAACACGCGTTCCTTGAACGCCATTGTTTGTCCTTTCGAGTGTTGGCGTGAATGCCATGCAGGAGGCGCGCTACGCAAGGGGCAGCGCCCGGTGGGCTCACACCCGTCAGTCGCTTACCGTCCGCGCGTTTGCCGCGGCGCGTTCGCCCGATATAGTGCCCGCGCCGTTATACGAGGTCATTCATGAGCGCTCCCCGTTACGACGTTCTCGGCATCGGCAACGCCATTGTCGATGTGATCGCTCGTGCCGAGGACGATTTCCTAGTTGCTCACGGCATGCACAAAGGCACCATGGCGTTGATCGACGAGGCGCGTGCCGAGAAAATCTATCAGGCGATGGGCCCGGCGGTCGAAAGCTCGGGCGGTTCTGCCGCCAACACTATCGTTGGCGTGGCAAGCTTCGGCGCGCAGGCTGCCTTCGTCGGCAAAGTCAAGGACGACGAGCTCGGCCGCACGTTCGCGCACGATATCCGCTCCGCCCGTGTCACCTTCGATTCCGAGCCGACGAAACACGGCCCCTCGACCGCGCGCTGCTACATCATGGTCACGCCGGACGGCGAGCGCACCATGAACACCTATCTCGGCGCGGCGCAGGGCCTGAAGCCCTCCGACATTGACGAGAGCCAAATCGCAGCCGCCTCCATTCTCTATCTCGAGGGCTACTTGTGGGATCCGCCGCACGCCAAGGAGGCCTTCGTGAAGGCGGCCACGGTTGCACACAAGGCTGCGCGCAAGGTTGCACTGACACTGTCGGATGCATTCTGCGTCGACCGGTACCGCGACGAATTCCTCGGGCTGATCCGCAAGGGCACGGTCGACATCGTGTTCGCCAACGAGCACGAGTTGCATAGCCTCTACGGTACCGCCGACTTCGACACAGCGGTGAAGGCGCTGCGCTACGACGCCAAGCTCGCGGTGGTCACGCGCAGCGAGAAGGGCTGCGTGGTGGTCAGCCGCCAGGTGCTCGAGACGGTGCAGGCGATGCCGATCGAACGCGTGGCTGACGCGACCGGCGCAGGCGATCTGTTCGCCGCGGGCTTCCTCGTAGGTCTCGCGCGCGGCAAAGATCACCGCACCTCCGCCCGGCTCGGTGCGCTGGCCGCGGCCGAAGTGATCCAGCACGTCGGCGCGCGGCCGGCGGTTTCGTTGAAGGCGCTGGCGGCGGAGAACGGCCTACCGATCTAGCCGTCCGCGATCTGTAACCAATTGGTAACCGAACGTGGTTAGCGATTAGTGAACGACCAATCGCGGGGATCCGTAATGGAAGCGGCACCGAAACCGGATAGCGCGCCCGAAGCGACGGCAGCCAAGACAGGATTACCCGCTGCCGAATCGCCGCCGTTGTTGCCTACCGGCGAGTCTCCGGTCAACTACCCCTCCGTTGAATCGTTGGCAGCGACCGAGACTCCTGCAGTTGAAGCGACCGTCGCGCCAACCATCGAACCGGTCAGCAGGACCGACTCGGCGACGGCTCCGCGAATGCCGACCCAGTGGCCGTGTGTCCCCTTGGGGCCCCGCCACAAGCGGTACGCCATTCTCGCCACCTCGCTGACTCTCGTCGCAGCAATCGGCGCGACCTTCGGGGCACTGGCGAGCGTCGGCTTCTCCAGGCAACCCACTGACACTGCCCTGATCGAGGAGAATAAGGCGATGCAGCAGTCAATCGCCCGCCTCGGCCAGGAAATCACCGCGCTCAAGGCCAATCTCGACCAGGCAAACAAGTCCGCGCACAGCGATCTCGCCAAGATCTCCGAGCGCCTCGCACACGCGACCGCCGAGATCACCAACTCGGTCTCCGCGCCGCAGACCGCCGCGCCGCAAGCTGCGACGCGGACGCCGTTGCCGCGCCGGGCGCCGGAGCGCGTGCCCGCTGCTGAGCTGCCTACGACGATCGTGCCGGGTTGGACGATCTGGCGCATTCGCAACGGCTACGTCTACGTGGCCGGCCGTGGCGAGGTTTTCGAAGCCTCCATAGGGGCCGTTCTGCCAGGGCTTGGCCCAGTGCAGTCGGTCAGGCGGCAGGATGGTCATTGGTTGGTGCAAACGTCGAAAGGCATCATCGTTTCTACGCGCGACACCATCCGTGAGCGCTAGTACGACCACTGAGCACGCCATCGAACTAAGCTTAAAAAGCGGCGGCCTTATGGGCGCCGCTTTTCATTTGTGCGTGAGGTATGTGGCGGGGGAGCGCAAACCATGTCAGATTTCCGCTCCGGTTTGCCGCGGGAGAATGCATGCTCGAGACCTGGTTGAAAGCCGCCGCGGCATCAGCGCTGTTTGCGGCGCTGAGCCAAGCTTCGGCGCAGGGCGCGGCTTCGCCCGCGGCAAAGCCGGAAATGACACAGAGCTGCCCGGGCTTGGTGGCGAGCCGCCTGCCTTTCGCCGAGCCTGCCGCGTTTCGCCTAGCCACGCTCAACGCCGATCAGGTGCGTATCAGCTATATTGGTCACGCCACCTTCCTGATCGAAAGCCCACAACTCGTGCGCATCGCAACCGACTACAATGACTATGTGCGCCCGCCGATACTGCCGGACATCGCCACCATGAATCACGCACACACGACGCATTACAGCCTGTCGCCTGATCCGGGTATCAAATATGTGCTGCGCGGCTGGGCCGAGGACGAGAAGCCGGTGCGTATCGACCTCACTTACAAGGATGTGCGCGTGCGCAACGTACCGACCAACATCCGCACCTGGGATGGCGGCACCGAGCGGCACGGCAATTCGATCTTCCTCTTCGAGGTGGCGAACCTCTGTATCGCCCATCTCGGCCACCTGCATCACACGCTCACGCAGCAGCAGCTGAACGAGATCGGCCGCATCGACGTGGTGATGGTGCCAGTCGACGGCAATTACACTCTCGATCTCGACGGCATGATCGAGGTGCTGCATGCGCTCAAGGCGCCGCTGATGATCCCGATGCATTATTTCAGCTCCTACACGCTCAACCGATTCCTCGATCGCGTGCGGCAGGAATGGGAGGTAGAAATCGCTCCCCTGCCTTCGATGCTAGTGTCGAAAACCAACCTGCCGGAAAAGCCGAAAGTCGTGGTGCTGCCGGGACACTAAGTCGCGGAGCCGCGCTCTCGACAACTATGCAGCGCAGCGCGAAATCTTGTTGGTTACAAATTTTCGGTGCACGCATGCCCCACGCCATAACATGCGACAAGGTGCGGCTCCACTACGAGGAAGTGGGGCAGGGCACGTCGCTCCTGTTCGTGCATGAATTCGCCGGCGACCACCGTAGCTGGGAGCCGCAGATGCGCGAGTTCGGCAAGCGCTATCGCTGCATAGCCTATGCCGCGCGCGGCTATCCGCCGTCAGACGTGCCGGACGATGCTGAAACATATTCGTACCAGCACGTCATGCGCGACTGCGTCGCCGTGCTCGATAATCTCAAGATCGACAGTGCGCACATTGTAGGCCTGTCTATGGGCGGCTATACCACGCTGCAGGTCGCACTCAATCATCCTACGCGCGTGCGCTCGATGACGCTCGCTGGCACCGGATCCGGCAGCGAACGCTGGTACACTGAAACGTTTCGCAAGAATTCGCTTGCGCTCGCCGATCAGTTCGAGCGCGAAGGTTCGGCGGCGGTTGCGAAGAGCTATGGCCAGGGCCCGAGCCGTATTCCGTTCGCGATCAAGGATGCTCGCGGCTTTGCCGAATTTTCGAAGCATCTGGCCGAACATGACCCGCGCGGCTCGGCGCATACCTCCCGCAGCTTTCAGGGCACGCGGCCGTCGCTCTAATGATTTCGAGAATGCGATCCGTAAGCTAACGATCCCGGCGCTGATCGTGGTCGGTGACGAGGACGACCGCTGCATCGAACCGAGCCTTTTTCTGAAGGCCGCGCTATCTGGATCCGGCTTGCTGGTGATGCCGAAAACCGGGCACGCTGCGAATCTGGAGGAGCCGGATTTGTTCAATCAGGCGCTCGGCGATTTTCTTAGCAGAGTCGATGCCGGCCGCTGGGGCCTGCGCGATCCGCGTGCGATAACCGACACTGGGCAACGGCCGCTGTGGAACCGGGGCAGCGGCTAGGCCGTTAGAGCAGGCGAATCCCGGGAGACGCCGATACTGCGGAGTGTGGTGTTTCTGCTGATCGCGATCGGGTTCACCGGGGAAAAGCCTCCGCTACCATCGCCAAGTGGGTTTTGGCATCTTCCTACTGCGGTTCATCGGCGCGCTTGTGATCGGCCTGACGATCAGCTCGCGGGGATGATGTCGTAACGCCTCAAGCGTCCACGCTCGCGGCCAGCGCGTTGTCTTGGATAAACTGCCGACGCGGCTCGACCAGGTCGCCCATCAACTGGTCGAACAGTACGTTGGCCTCGTCGATTTCCTTGACGCGCACTTGCAGCAGCGAACGTGCGTTCACGTCGAGCGTAGTCTCCCACAGTTGCTCGGGGTTCATCTCACCTAGGCCTTTATAGCGTTGCATGGTGATCCCCTTGCGCCCGGTATTGGTGACTGCCTCGAACAGGCCGACCGGACCGTGGATCGGCGTTGTCTCGTCCTTGCGCCGCAACATGGCCGGCGGTGTGGGACGCGGATAGACCTGTTGCAAGGTGGCGGCGTATTCGTCGAGCTTGCGCGCGTCGGCGGAGCCGAGCAGTGCTTGGTCGATCACCGCGACTTCCTTGACGCCGCGCACGGTGCGCTCGAAATGGAAGCCATTCTGGTCGAATGAGCCCATCCAACCACGTTCAGTTTCCTCCTCGAGAGCATCGAGTCGCTTGGCGATGTAGTCGGCCGCCGCCGCGCCCGTCTTCGGATCGTCGGTGACCCTGGGCGTGAGCACTCCGGCAATCGCTGCTTGCTCGATCACCTTTCGATTATAGCGGCTGTGCAGCCCGCTTAGGATATTGCGGATCTGCCGCGACTCCTCGACCAGTCTGCGCAGGTCGTCGCCGGCGCGCTCCTCGCCGGAGGCAAGTCGCAAAACTGAATCCTCCAGACCTGTCACAATCAAATAGTCTTCGAGCGCGCGCTCGTCCTTGAGATACTGCTCGGATTTGCCGCGCGAGACTTTATAGAGCGGCGGTTGCGCAATGAAGATGTGGCCACGCTTGATCAGCTCCTCCATCTGTCGGAAGAAGAACGTGAGCAGCAGCGTGCGGATATGGCTGCCGTCGACGTCGGCGTCGGTCATGATGATAATCTTATGGTAGCGCAGCTTGTCCGGGTTGAACTCGTCGCTGCCGATGCCAGTGCCGAGCGCCGTGATCAGCGTACCTATCTCTTGGCTGGATAGCATCTTGTCGAAACGCGCGCGCTCGACGTTGAGGATCTTGCCGCGCAGCGGCAGTACCGCCTGGAATCCGCGGTTGCGACCCTGCTTGGCGGAGCCGCCGGCCGAGTCCCCCTCGACAATGAACAATTCGGACTTGGCCGGATCGCGCTCTTGACAGTCGGCGAGCTTGCCCGGCAATGAGGAGATGTCGAGCGCACCCTTGCGGCGAGTCAATTCGCGCGCCTTGCGCGCGGCCTCGCGCGCGGCGGCAGCTTCCACCACCTTGCCGACAATGACTTTCGCTTCCTGCGGATGGATCTCGAACCAGTCCTGCAAGGCCTGGTTGATCACGTTCTCGACCACCGGCCTCACTTCCGAGGAGACCAGCTTGTCCTTGGTCTGCGACGAGAACTTCGGATCGGGTGCCTTACAGGACAGGACGGCGGTGAGGCCCTCGCGGCAGTCGTCGCCGGTGAGCGCCACCTTCTCCTTGCGCGAGGTGCCGATGGTATCGGCGTATTGCGTGATCTGCCGGGTCAACGCGCCGCGGAAGCCGGCAAGATGCGTGCCGCCGTCGCGCTGCGGGATGTTGTTGGTGAAGCAGAGTACACTCTCGTGATAGGCATCGTTCCACCACAGCGCGCATTCGATCCCGATGCCGTCGCGCTCCGCCTTGATCATGATCGGGGTCGGGATAAGCGGCGTCTTGTTGCGGTCGAGATATTTCACGAAGGCCTCGACGCCACCTTCGTATTTCATCTCCTCCCGCTTCTCGACCGCGTGGCGCATGTCGGACAGCACGATGTTAACGCCCGAATTAAGGAAGGCGAGTTCGCGCAGCCGGTGCCCGAGCGTGGCGAAATCGAACTCGACCATGGTGAAGATCTTATTTGACGGCAGGAAGGTCACCTCCGTGCCGCGCTTGCCCTGCGCGTTGCCGGCCACCTTGAGCGGTGCTATCGCGACGCCGTCGCGGAATTCCATGAAGTGCTCGTGGCCGTCGCGCCAGATGGTCAACTTGAGCCAGGTCGATAGTGCGTTGACCACGGAGACGCCGACGCCGTGAAGGCCGCCCGACACCTTGTAGGCGTTCTGGTCAAATTTTCCACCGGCGTGAAGCTGGGTCATGATGACCTCGGCCGCCGAGACGCCTTCGCTCTTGTGAATGTCGGTTGGAATGCCGCGGCCGTTGTCACGCACGGTGCATGAGCCGTCCGGGTTGAGCGTCACCATCACCTCGTTGGCGAAGCCGGCGAGCGCCTCGTCGATGGCGTTGTCAACGACCTCGTAGACCATATGGTGCAGGCCCGAGCCGTCGTCAGTGTCGCCGATATACATGCCTGGGCGCTTACGCACGGCATCAAGGCCCTTGAGGACCTTGATCGATTCTGCGCCGTAGTCAGATTCAATTTTCTTGGCCAATTCAGCCATCGGCGACACCCTTGAGCGGATAAAAAAATGAGTCGGATTGGTGAGTTGGTGTGACACGAAATATGGGGTTCGTACAGGACAAAGTCACGCTCCTTAATACATTGATTCACAAGCGTTTTTTAAGGCTTAGATGGGTCTGAAAAATGGCTGTTTTTGGCGCGTATTGTACGACCGATTCGCGACCGCTCCCGCAGCTAGGATTTGTAGGGCCGCGCGCGTCCGCCACCAAGGGCAGGAATTGCTCAAGCATTGTTGCTTGCCCCCAGGCGCCCGCCTGACTTGAGTTTCGTTCTTCATGCCTTGGGTCAAACAGCTCGAAGTTCCGCATCGCCTGCGTGCCATAGTGCGAGCGCGTGAATCGAGTATCATCGTGCTCGCGTTGCTGGCCGGTGCTCTGGCTGGGCTGGTGATCGCGGCGATGGGCGCGGTCGCTCTGATGCACGTCATTTTTTTCGGTCTCGACCCCGGCGAACGCTTGTCGGCCTAGGTCTCGCTTAATTCTCTATACGCGTTCTTCACTCCCTGTATCGGGGGCTTGCTGTTCGGCCTCGCCACCGCCTATGTCACCCGCCGACGCGGCACCGAGGTTGACCCGATCGAAGCCAACGCTCTGCATGGTGGGTGTATGTCGATGCGCGGCAGTCTGATCGTAGCGGCGCAGACCGCACGCGTCGCGCCGCTATTCCGATGCCTCGGAACGTCGGCGGTGGGCTGCTCGGCGAAGTGTGTCGCGCTGAGGTCAGCTCCTGTGCTGGCGAGTCGCGCGATAGCGATGCTGAAAAGTCGGGACGGGCCGGCTGAATGAACCGAGCGTGGCGACGAGCAATTCGATGCGATCGAAATCGGTACGCAGACAGTTAAGCACGCATGTAATTTCGCTCTCATTCTATCGCATCGGTGCTCACGCGCATTGCCAACATCCTGAGAGATGTTCGACACCATCATTGAGAGGTAAGGCATTGCCGCGGCGATTATTCCTGGCTTTCTCACTTCAAGATCTTACGACGGAACCGGGCCTAGTTCCGGTTCATTTCGCCGGTTCGATGCTGCCTGAGCGCACCAGGAAAACCTGAGAGCGGCTGACGATATCGCCGAACGCCGCGGGGTCCGCGCCGGTCATCCACACCTGCGCGTCGAGACCCGCCAACGCGTCACAGAGCGCAGTACGGCGCGTCGGGTCGAGATGGGCGACGATCTCGTCGAGCAGCAGCAGTGGGGTGAAGCCTGTCATCTCTTTGATCAGGTTCGCATGTGCGAGCACCAGCCGGATGAGCAGCGCCTTCTGCTCGCCGGTCGAAGCCCCGGCGGCGGCCACGCCTTTGACCGCGTGGGTCACGCACAGGTCGGACAAATGCGGGCCGTCGAGTGTGCGGCCAGCGGCGGCGTCGCGCCCGCGATTGTCCTTCAGCAAGGCGCGGTAGCGATCCTCGATCTCGGTCGCGTTGTGGAGGGGCAGGAGCTTCTCCATCCAGCCGTCAAGCGCGACCTCGGCGTCGGGAAATCCAGGCATTTTTTTGCGCGCGGCGGCGAGCGCGCCGGCAAGCCGGTTGACGGTTTCCGCGCGCGCCGCCGCGACCGCGACCGCGATCTCCGCAGTCTCGTGCTCGACCGCGTCGAGCCAATGCGAGTCGCACTGCGCGTCTTGCAGCAGCCGATTGCGCGAACGCAGGGAGCGTTCGAGCGCAGCGACGCGGCTCGAATGCTGCGCGTCGACCGCCAGCACCAGTCGATCAAGGAAGCGCCGCCGCTCGGAGGCTGGTCCGTTAAACAGCGAGTCCATGGCGGGCGTTAGCCACACGACGCGCAGGTGGTCGGCGAAAGCGACCACCGAAGCAACGGGTTCACGGTCGATGCGACACTTGCGAAGGGAGGAGGAATTCTCGCCGGACGACGGATCGATGCCGGTGCCGAGCGTGGCGAGCCCCAGCATGCCTTCGATCTCCGCCGCCACTGCCCAGGTGCCGTCGCCTTCAGAAAACGCCAATTCCTCGAGCGGGACGCGTCGCAAGCCGCGCCCCGGTGCGAGCAGCGAGATCGCCTCGATCAGGTTGGTCTTGCCGGCGCCATTGGCGCCGGTCAACACCACTGGGCCGGCGCGGTCGAACTGGATTTGCGCTGCGTGATAGCTGCGGAAATTAACGAGCGTCAGGCGGCGGATGAAGGCAGCGGTCATGACCCGGCGTTTGTAACCGCCGGGGCAGCCCTTGTCATCGAAACGCAAATGCCCGGCACACGGCCGGGCATAACCCGGGAATAGTAGATCGGCTCAAGTAGGCTTGCGCGTGATGTGGTAGGACATGACGCCGGTGAGAAAGCTGCGGATTTCGATCTCTTCGAAACCGATTCCGCACAGCAGCTCGCTGAACTCCTGCGGCGTGTAGAAATGCCGGATCGCGTTGGCGAAGTAGCCTACGCACTTTAGGCTCTCGGGCGAACTGCCGAACAGCTTAGCGGTGAACCAGACCGAGAAGCGTAAATAGATCAGGTAAGGTACCTCGATGATGCGCGAAGACGGGCGCAGCATATCATTGTGACAGAAGATACCGCCTGGCTTGAGCACGCGACAGATTTCCCTGAGGGCGCGCGCGATTTCGAGATGGCGCGACGCGAACTGCAGGGTCACCGCGTCGAACGAATTGTCGGGGAACGGCAGCACGTGCGCGTCGCAGACCCGCGCGTGGATGGTCAGGCTGCGTTCGCGGGCGCGGCGCTGGCCTTCGGCCGTCATGTGCGCGCTGCCGTCAATCGCATCGATATGCAGCGTCGGATCGATCGCCAGCAGGCGCAGCGGGATGTCGTGCGTGCCCGAGCAGACGTCGAGCACCGTAGCGCCGCGGGGCAGGTGTTCGGAGATCGCCCTGGCGAAGGTCGCGCTCCAGCGCGAACAGCTTCCGAGCGAGGCAACCGCATTCCCTTGGTCATAGTAAGTCGGGACATCGCGGAAAACCTCAGGGATCAGGGTCCGCCACGTCTCGCCAAATAGACTTGCGCGCAGGTCTTCCTTTTTCAGGATCTGTTCTGACAGGCTCATGAATGTCCCTCCGGTTCGTCGTTGAACAGCATGGGCGAACCAGCCCACCAGGCATTACTCCATAGCTGTTTCCATGGAACCCGAATGCCGCTTATTTGCGCGGCTTATCGGGGCACTACCGTACCTTATACTCGCATAGGCATGAGTACATAAAGAGCGCCCTTGGCTTCCTTGTCCTGGATCAAAGTCGGCGAACCAGGATCGGCAAGCTTGAGCACCGCCACTTCGCCCTCGATCTGGGCGGCAATATCGAGCAGGTAGCGTGAGTTGAAGCCTATATCGAGCGGGTCGGCCTCGTACTCGACTTCCAACTCCTCGGTGGCGCTGCCGGAATCCGGATTGGTCACCGACAACACCAGCCTGCCGCCGGTGATCGAGAGCTTCACGGCACGGCCGCGCTCGCTCGACACCGTGGAGACGCGGTCAACGGCTGCCTCGAAATCCTTCTTGTCGACGCTGAGGACCTTGTCGTTGTTGGCCGGGATCACCCGTGCATAGTCGGGGAAGGTACCGTCGATCAGCTTGGAGGTGAGCACGACGTCGCCAATCGAGAAGCGGATCTTGCCGACAGATAATTCGACCGCCACCTCGTCCTTGCTGTTCTCGATCAGGCGCTGCAGTTCGGCAACCGTCTTGCGCGGCACGATGACGCCGGGGATACCGGCGGCGCCTTGTGGCAGCGGTAACTCGACCTGCGCCAGGCGATGCCCGTCGGTCGCCACGGCGCGCAGCGTCGCGTTCTTGGCGCTGCCTGCCGTGTGCAGATAGATGCCGTTGAGGTAATAGCGGGTCTCTTCGGTCGAGATCGCGAACTGGGTCTTGTCGATCAGGCGCTTGAGGTCGGCGGCGGCGATCTTGAACGAATGTGTCATTTCGCCGGCGGCGAGATCGGGAAAATCGCTCTCCGGCAGCGTTTGCAGGGTAAAGCGCGAGCGTCCCGCGCGCAGCGACAGCACTGCGCGGTCGCCGGAGCCTTCGATTACGACCTGCGTTCCCTCCGGCAGCTTGCGCACGATCTCGTAGAACATATGCGCCGGCACGGTGGTCGCGCCGCCGGCCGCTACCTCGGCGCCGACGCCGTCGACCACTTCGAGGTCAAGATCGGTGGCCTTCATGCTGAGCTTGCCGCGGTCGGCCTTGATCAGCACGTTGGCGAGGATCGGGATCGTGTTGCGACGTTCCACCACGCGGTGCACGTGGCCCAAAGATTTCAGTAGTTCTGCACGCTCGATAGTCACTTTCATGGGAAGACCCGCTTCGGCGCCTTTAGGCCCCAGGTACCAGGGCGCACCGGCAAGCCGGCGGTTCGCGGAATGCGAGGCCGGACAGCAAAGGTGACGCGCTGGCGCGAAAATCGCAAGGGTAAGGGGGCTTCAGCCGCCGCTTTCCCCAGGGGTGGCGGCCAGCTGCCGGGCTCGAAAACGCGGATGCCCGGCAAAAGCGGGGCACCGCATCGCAGTGCGCGGGCTGAGGTTCTACTCCTGCAGCTGTCGCTTCAGGATCTCGATTTCCTCGGCCAGTGCCATGTCGCTGCCCACCAAGCCCTCGATCTTGCGCACCGCGTGCAGCACGGTGGTGTGGTCGCGGCCGCCGAAGCGCCGGCCAATCTCCGGCAGGGAGCGCAGTGTCAGGGTCTTGGCGAGGTACATCGCCACTTGGCGCGGGCGCACCACATTGGCGGTGCGGCGTGAGGACAAAAGATCGGAGCGGCTGACATTGTACTGCCGCGCAACCACCCGCTGGATGTCCTCGATCTTGACCCGCTTAGGCTCCTGCGGGCGGATCAGGTCGCGCACCTCGCGCTCGGCCATCTCTAGCGTGACCGGATGACCGGTGAGCTTGTTATGGGCGAGCAGGCGGTTCAGCGCGCCTTCGAGGTCGCGGCCGTTATGGGTGACGGTTTTCGCGATGTAGCCTAGTACCGTCAACGGCACATCGAAGCTCGGATGGTGGGAGCGCGCCGCCATCACCCGTGCCTTGAGAATTTCGAAGCGCAGCTCCTCACCGAGCGGACCCATTTCCACCACCAAGCCGCCGGCAAGCCGCGAGCGTACGCGGTCGTCTAGACTCTCTAGGTCGGAGGGCGGACGGTCGGAGGCGATAACTACCTGGCGGCCAGCGTCGATGAGGGCGTTGAGCGTGTGACAGAACTCCGCCTGGGTCGACTTGCCCTGCAGGAATTGCAAGTCGTCGATCACCAGCACGCCGATCCCGCGGAGCGCCTCCTTGAAGGCGAGCGCCGTCTGCGTGCGCAGCGCCGAGACAAAACCGTACATGAATTTCTCGGCAGTCAGGTACAAAACTTTACGCTCGCCTGCTGCGTTTCCGGCCCAGGTGATGGCCTGGAGCAGGTGCGTCTTACCGAGGCCCACGCCCGCATGGATGTAGAGCGGATTGAACATCACGGGGTCGCCGCGCTTGGCGGCAGCCACCTGCCTGGCGGCGGCCTGCGCTAGCGTATTGGAGCGCCCGACCATGAAGGTGTCGAAGGTGAGCCGCGGGTCAAGAGGCGAGCCGCCGAGCGCCTCATGCACCCCGGCATCGCCGGCCGACAGCGGCCGCGCATGGCCGTTCGCGCCGAAGTGGCCGGTCTCGCCGCGTCGCTCGATCTCCGCCTTCGGCCTGACGATAGCCGAGCGCAGCACCGCCGATCGCACGATCAACTCGATGCGGCCGACCTGCGCCTGCTCTGCCTGCCAGCAGGCTAGCACGCGCTCCGCATAATGCGATTGAATCCAGCTCTTGAGGAAACGCGTCGGCACCGACAAGCGGACCGTTCCGTCCTCGATCGCCTCCAAGTCCATGCGGGCAAACCAGCTCGAATAGACGTCGTCACCGACCTCGGCGCGCAGACGCCCCTTCACCCGAGCCCAGCCCTCCTGATCCACGTTCGACATTTTATTGTTTCTCTGCCGCTTGAAGTTTCAACGGACTCAGTTGCCCGGCTTGGCCGCGAAGGCCACCGACGCGCCGGAGACAGACGCAACATTTACTCGAGAACGAGACTGGGAGGTTTTCGAACCGCAGGGCGCTAACGCCGGGCGGCACCAGTCAATGCGGGTCGAGATGCTGCGCCTCAGCCCGGAGGCGGAGGTGTCGCGCAAGAAACTCGACCGGGGCGGGGAATGGCGATGCGAGAATTCACATAAGGCTGCGGTTCAATGGAACCCATGCAATTTGTCGAGATTTTTACCGCAAGCCTCATGATGCCCCCCATTTTTGTCGGGCGTTTCGCCCGCTGGGGCTGCCGCACGGCTGGGCAGCCCGGACGCCTTCATCTGCTCGAAATCAAGCGACGCAAACCCCACAGTCGTACGGCAATCAACAGCCGTTGAGTGTAACAAGACCTTTTACTGATGGCGCCCGGAGATTTCCGACCGCGTGCAGAACAAATACACAAGCGAAATTGACCCGCAACGAGATTCACAAAAGCGCGATGCTGCTTGCTCAACTTGCCTTCGCGCGCGTCGTCGCGCCTGTGCATAAGTTGGTTTTTAAGATATTGATGGATGCGCAAAATTTCTGATGCGCGGCGTCGGTAGCGCGCGGTAGTATGGGCAAAATTTTTGCATTAGCGATGATAGCGGAAAAGTTTGTGAACCGGCGATTCTTTGGTACCATCGTGCGCTTTAATCTTAAGTCCTTATCAGAACGCAAAAATTTTCGCGCGATTGTTCAAGGTAACCCGCAGCGAAAAACGCGTAGTGACGGCCGTTGCGCGCGTTGACGGAAAACTTGTCAAGCAATTTCGTAGCGCCCAGAAATTTTTGGCGCGGCGATGACATTTTAGCAACGGTGCCGGCGGCACTTGTCATAGATCTCTTTATATCTTTATCGGTCAAATCGCGGAAATTTTTGCAGCAAAATATTGCAGGTGCGGCGACCGGTCGCGGTTTAGTCGCGGTTTACTTGGCGAGCTTGGCAATTCGATGGGCGAGCCGAGAAACTTTGCGGCTGGCATTATTCTTGTGCACGATGCCGCGCTGGGCTGCACGCATGATTACCGGTTCCGCCTGCTTGAACGCCGCCAAGGCCGCGTTCTGATCGCCGCTCGCAATCGCTTCCTCGACTTTGCGGACTGACGTGCGCAGGGTCGAGCGGCGCGCTTTGTTGATGACGGTCCGGCGCGCATTCTTGCGCGTGGCCTTGCGGGCGGACTTGGTATTAGCCATGAGCCTCTCATTACTACCGGCGTCTGCGGTCGACTATGCCGCAGCGGCAACCGGTCTGTGCAAAAAAACTTTGGGCGGCGAGCAATCTCGCCGCCACCGGCGAGGCTTATAATAAGACCCCGTGTAGGCGTCAACGCCCGGTGATAAGCGGGGCTTATGCCACCCGCTTGGCGCGCACCGCGTCGTGCCCCGCGATCAAAGCGGCTCGGTCGGCGGCAGAGAACGGCACGAGCGGCGGCTTCACCCGAGCGAGCGCCAGGTCGCCGTGGATATGAGCGAGTAGCGCCTTCACTCCGGACACCAGCGCCTTACCGTCGAACAGCTTGCGGATCGCCACCGCTGCCTTCAGTGCGGTTTCGTCACCGTTATGCCAAGCGCGCGCACACAGATCAGCGTTGCAATTGGCGGTGGCCGAGATGCAGCCCACGAAGGCCCCGCCACGCGCCTCGAGGAGCGTCGCTTCGTTGGACGGGAAGACGGCAAAGTCCTTCGAGATCGCCGCGGCCGAACGGGCGTAGGCCATGTCGCCGGATGAATCCTTCAATCCGGCCATGCGGAAGGCATAGGAGTCGAGCAGCCGACGGATCAGCGCCACGTGCCACGGCACGCCTGACATGGCCGGGAAATGGTAGAGGTAGATGGGGATGGGCCTGGTCGAAGTCGCCTTCACCAAGGTGTCGATATAGGCGACCAATCCGTCGTCGGACACATCTTTGTAATAGAACGGCGGCAGCACTAGCGCACCGGCAAAGCCAAGCTCAGCGGCATGGCGGGTGAGGGCGACCA